>R20__coassemble_18969_pt1 | contig 1762 bp, 2 predicted proteins | sample R20__metabat2_high_PE_049 | metagenome-assembled genome bin R20 | reverse complement strand
TCCTCTATGAATTCTATTATCTGGTTTCCCAAATGATGACCTTTGTATTTTACATCAACACCCAGTTGTGCCAGGAGAACGGCAGGATAGTTGATAAGACCCTTTTCATGATGAACCTCATAACCGATTTTCTTCTGACGGCTATTCTGAAGGTGTTTTGTAAAGATGCTTGCATTAGCCACTGTAAATCCTGCTATTACTTCCGTTGGATTATCAGGATGCACATAGAAATACGTCTTACCGAACAACTCATCCTGATATGCTTGCGCTTCATCACGGAAGAACTCATTCACGGCTTCACGTCCGCAATCAAAAGACTGTAGATTAAAAGGTATTGTACCTACCGATAGGCGTGTAAGATTCTTTAGTTCTAACATTTTGCAGCGGCAAATCTTGATTGTATTTCACGAACAGACATAGCATTGCGTGCCTCCATTGCCTTAAAACGATCTTCTCTTTCTTGACTCCATTGAGAGCCAGCAAGATGCTTGGCATTGTATTCACACTGTTCAACAAAACGTTCTGCCACCTCGCCAGTGAGAACAGGTATGTTTGTAACGGGTATAGACATAATTCAATCTCCTTTATTCTTAAGTTTGTTCATGCCACACTATCTTAGCCATGGTTGTGCTATTTTTACGTTTTCAAGTGGCAAAGGTAAGCATTTTATTGGAAAGTGCCAAATAATTGACGGAAAAAGAGTAATGAATAAAGATCTTCTTGACTATAAAGATGACTACGTCAGGTGTTTATGCTCCAAGCGTTCCTTATCTCTAAGCTTTTCTCTCATATATCATTATCTTATCACGGTTGACGCTATCGACGGCGAAGGATTTCAGACAGCCTTCTTCTACCAAATCGACTTTCCGTCCGATAGTATCTTCCAAGTCGCACATCATCTTAGCTATTGTGAACAATGTCACCTTTGCATTCTTGTCGTATGTCACAAGAAGGTCAACATCGCTATCAGGTGTTTCCTCCCCTCTAGAATATGAGCCAAAGAGATAGGCTTTCGTCACGGGTTGCGTGGCGAAATACCGCTGTATGCTCTGTATCATGCTTTCCTTGCTCATAAAGTAGAAGTATTATGCTATCAGCAGGCAAAGTTAAGCATTTTATTGGAAAGTGCCAAATAAATCACTAAAAAAAAGAAGAGAGAAGAGTGTATTTAAAAACGAAGAGTGAAGAGTGAAGAATTTAAGTTACCTATGCTTCTTGAGACACAGGTAATTACGATTCTTCACTCTTCGTTCTTCACTCTTTACGTTATTCCTTATTCTTTTATTCCAGCACAGGCCTACTGCTGTGCGAGAGTAGCGTTACGGATGTACATGAGCACGCCCTTGCTGGTGGTAAGGCTCTCCTCTGCGAAGGCACGGAGTGTGAAGCCGAGTGTCAGGTATGAACTACTTAGAGTGTTCAGGTAGTCATACATCTTGAGCTGATACTTGTCGTTGTCATCAATGGTGTACGAGAAGTATATCCAGTAAGGAGCAGTTGTATTAGTGGTGTACCAGTTCTTCGTTTGTGTGTCAGCATCGGTGTAGTAGATGGTGGCAGCGCAGTAGTAGGTGCTATATGTGCCGATGGCCGTCTTGTTGACGATGTAGAACATATTGTTCTCTGTGTCACGGTAAATTGGGATATCGAACGGATCGAGCCCAGTAATATGGAAGAGGTTAGCATCGGAAGCATCCTGCGTGAGGGTTACGGTGCCTACGGACTGGTTGCCGGAGTTGTCGTAGCAGGTGAGGGTGTAGGT
>R20__coassemble_16288_pt1 | contig 1950 bp, 1 predicted proteins | sample R20__metabat2_high_PE_049 | metagenome-assembled genome bin R20 | reverse complement strand
GTGTTATTTGAAAAAATTTGAGACACAGACATTCTTGCTTCCCGGATTATTTTTTGTTATTAGTGTCCGATTAAAATCCAAACAAACGCTGTAACTTGCAGTAAAAAAAGGTGTTGAACAACATTATAAAGTCGAGGGCTTACTTTCTCAAGGGCTTTTCTTCGTTTTCTTTTGTCTTGAAACAATACTGGTGCGTTAACTTTTTAACAATCTTTGTAAATTGCTTAAAATATGCGAATTACAAGGTTTGTTGGCAATTTTGATTTGAAATGAACGTATTATTGCAGAACAAATTCTGTGATAATATGAATTCAGGCAAATACATTTTCAGTCAGATTACAGTATTCCTTAAACTGACACCTTTCAACAAGTTGGTGAAAAAATACAATGGCAACTATAGGGCGCACGGATTGACTTGTTATAATCAATTGCTTCATTTGCTTTTCGGCCAGCTTTCTTCATGTGGCTCTTTGCGGGATATCTGTCTGTGTCTCAAGGCCCACGAATCCAGCTTGTTCCACATGGGGTTCGGCAGAGCCGTCGACCACACCGCATTGTCAAGGGCGAACGAGAGAATAGATTTCCGCATATATGAAGAACTCGGACAAGCTCTGATAGATATCGTAAGGCCGCTATATGCTTCGGAGAAGGTGGACGATGTGGACACTGACCTCGTTTTGCTGGCGCTGGACTCGACGACGATATCCGTCAGCATGGTTTTGTGCGAATGGGCGCTGGGAAGATACAGCAGAGGCGATGTTAAGATGCATGCCCTTCTGGACTTGAGAGGCAGCATACCGATACAAATATACGTGAGCGACGGACGATGGTACGACAGCAACATGCTCGACAAGCTGAATGTAGAGCCGCTCGCTATATATGTGGCCGACAAGGCATATGTTGACCTGGAAGCGCTCTGGCGCATCCATATATCCAACGCTTTTTTCATCGTGAGGCCGAAGACCAACATGAAATTCCTGTTCAAGGAAGTGTTGGTCGACAGCAATCCGGGGTCCAACATTGTGGGGGATTTCACTGTTGAATTGGCCAAGGAAAAATCAAGGAAACAGTATCATGACGATTTGAGATTGGTCCGGGCGCTCGACGAGGAGTCTGGCGAGATAATCGACTTCATAACCAACAACTTCGAGCTGACGGCGGTCGAAATCGCCAACATCTATAGGCGTCGTTGGGACATTGAGGTTTTCTTCAGATGGATTAAGCAGAACATCGTCATAAAAAAACTTTGGGGGTATTCCCAAAATGCCGTCAAGACCCATCTGTGGGTGGCAATTTGCGCGTACCTGCTGTTGGCATGGATAAAGAAAGCCTATCGGAGCAAGTACACCATAACAGAGATAGCGACTTTGGTAAGTGTTTCGCTGTTTGAAAAGACTGATTTGCACGAACTTCTGACAGCTCCAGACGAGAAATCCCGCCACAAAGATTCAAATCAAAATAGCAATGAATTAACTTTGTTTTAAAATAATGTTAAATTATTAACGCACCAGTATTATTTACATAACAAAACAATTTCACTTTCAAATTTGGAAGTAAGGCCGTAACGGCGTATCTTTGGATGAGAAACTCCATGCGACACATCCATACAAACTTCAACCCTTTGAATTTCAACTTTGTAATGCAAACAAAACGGGCGGACTGCAAAGTCCGCCCGTTTTTGGACAAAATATCAACTATAAACAGTTGCGATTAAACAGTTTATCGTCTATTGTGGTTGCCGCCGCTGTTGAGGCGTCCGCGTCCGGAGTCGCGGCGGCCGTTGTCGCGGCGTGGCGCTCGGCGTTCGCCACTGCTGCGGCGTGGAGCGCGTTCGGGCTCGGTATAGCCTTCGGGCTTGGGAAGCAGCGCTTTGCGCGACAGGCGCATTTTGCCGTTCTTTTCGTCGAACTCTATCAGTTTCACCTCAATGGTGTCGCCCTCGTGCAGCAG
>R20__coassemble_13979_pt1 | contig 2176 bp, 2 predicted proteins | sample R20__metabat2_high_PE_049 | metagenome-assembled genome bin R20 | reverse complement strand
CCGAGGCGGCGCAGCTGGGTGCGGTACTGGAAGAGGTCCTGCAGCATGTTGTCGACGAGGCCGCTTTCCTTCATGTAGTTCTCCGTGGTCTTGATTTTGTAGTTCTTGATGACGCGCAGGAGGGGCTCGGCGTGCTGTGCGGTCTCGGCGATGGGGAACTTGGCGTAGGACTTTATGGTGTCGCGCAGCGAGGCGTAGAGTTTGTCGCGCTCCTCGTCGGCGGCCTTCAGCGGGTCGGTGAGCTCGCTGTCGCGGTAGCGCTTGAAGGCTTCGTCCTCGGCCCGGAAGGCGGTGTCGAACTCGTCCTTGCCCTTGCGCCAGAGTTCGTGGTCGATGGGCAGCTCGGCGGTGCGCTTGCCGAAGGTGGTCATGTACTCGTAGTGGGGCGCGTTGGCCGCGCGGCTGACGGTGATGTCGGGAATCTGTGGTGCTAATTCCATAGTGCTGAAATTATATTGTTATACATTAATATTATTATTATGTGGTTGAAAATGTCCTATTTTCTTTTCATCGTGTAGAATTCCTTACCCGTGCCATCACCCAAGGAGCAGTCGGCTTTGATAAACAATGTATCAGCCGAAAGTTCGCGTATCTTGAACAACGTGAAGTCTGGCGTGCCTTGGATATGACCGGTAACCACGTTGCCGCTATCCACGGAATAAGCATAAGTCAGCGAGAAAACACTATATGGCGGCTCCGGCCATTCACAACTGAATTTGTCGTGCATAACCATCGTGATGGAATCCTCGTCGATGGAAAACGCAAGGTAATGATATTCGACGGAGTCCAGCTGCTCACACACACAGCCCCATTGCTCGTAACCGTCCACGGCCACCCATTGACCGATGAGCGAGGTTTTGGTTTGCGGCGCACTGTCTTTTGTGTTCTTGTCCGCGGTGCCGCCCTTGCATCCGGCCATCATTGCCACGGCGCACAGCACTGCGAGGGTTAAAAATGCTTTCTTCATATACATTATATATTATTGGTTAAACTTCGGTTTTACGTCGGGGTTTGTTGAGGCCCCGCGCCGGAGGCGATAGTCTTCTATTTCACCCTTACTTCATACTCTCTACTATCAACTATCTCCGTTTCCCATGGCTGCTTGTAAATCATCTTTATAGTTGTAATTCCTTTACGTCTGCCAACAAATGTCCATCGTTCCACTCCTGGGCCTCCGTTAAAATTCTCATCGTACGGTATAAACTCATGACTAATTGTATCCAACACATCATCGGCTATATTCCACTGCCATGCATACCCTGTACCTGGCCCTGAAGAATTTAGATTTAGCACTATTGACTCGCCAACTCTTATTTCATAGTCATAATCCTTGCTGCATGAGGTGAACAGCAAGATAAGTGACAATACAAATAATGGAATAACTCGTTTCATTCTATATTAGTTTTTAATAATCTTTAATGAACTGGATAACTCATTCGATTTTACTTGGATAATATACATACCTTTAGGCAGTGGCGAAATATCAATTTGACAACCATTGCTCTCCATTAATAATTTACCACTTATTGTATATATAAGTATTTGAGTCGATGATTCGTCCGGTAACCCCACAATACATATGGATGATTGTACAGGATTTGGGTAAATATTAATATTGCTGATACTATCATAAATTGGAGCAGATTTTGTGTTATGTTTTTCGCCTCGAACCATTGTACTGAAATTAATTACCGTCGGTGGTACCGTTGGATTTGATTGTATTTCTGCAACATATTCCGAACCGTAAGCTGCTTCAAATCCAGGAGCAAGAACTATCTCTTCCGCAGCAATGGTTTTTGCATTGTGACCTGATATAATTGTGGATGAATGACTGGCATAGTCAGACGAAATGTATGTTGCAGGCTCTGGAATTAGTACCGCAGCATTACAAGCAATTTTTGCTGATGTCATGCTTATTCGCATATATCCATTTTCACCCCATCCTGCTCCCCACGAGTTTCGTACAATCCAATATTCACCCTCGTCTTCATCTTCACCCCAGCCAACAATGGCAACCACGTGGTTTGTTCCTTTGAATCCACACGGATTACCCAGACATTGCGTGTCGCTATTCTTGTATATCCCTTGAGAGTAATTATGAAATCCATCATCTGCATAAGTCAGGGTGCTAATAACACCGAATTTCATAATAGCATCTTTCATAGATGTTATATCA
>R20__coassemble_9790_pt1 | contig 2841 bp, 1 predicted proteins | sample R20__metabat2_high_PE_049 | metagenome-assembled genome bin R20 | reverse complement strand
GTATATACAAGCTGTGAAGAGTATTTGGGCTACTCTACTTCTTTGAATAGCAGAACAAAGAGACTGGCTTTGAGAAATCCGATCGTAGCGTCGATTGATGATGTGTTACAGCTTTCCAGCCTGAAGGACAGGAAGCCTGAGGATATCAATGAACTTATTTTCAGCTTGGCAAGCGGCATGAGTAAGGACAGGCTGGGTTTGTATGGCGAGCTGAAGGAGCAGGAAAGATTTGATAGTACGGTCTTGCTGACATCGACAGAAACTTTGATGAATCTGACAGGCGAAGTCGATGTTGGACAGTTGTCAAGGCTGATTGAGCTGAAGATTTCAAAATCTGACATTGCGCCTAATGCGAAAACGCTGGATAAGATGATGGAAGAGCTGGAGGCGAACTGCGGACAGGCTGCTGAGGCGTTTGCACAAAAGCTGATTGAAGCAGAGACAAAGGAGAACGGGAAAGCAGAGCGTGAAAAAGGAATCAAGAAAGAATACGATGAACTGAAAAATAAGATTGTTGATGCTTTAAGAGCGGAAAAAGCATATAACAACAGGCTTGCCAACAGAATTGCATTGATTGTCCTGCTTGGGGAGAAATTGAACACACTTTTGAAAACCGAATATGACACAGAAGGAATCCAAAAATATCTTGTTAAGAGCGTTGCGGAAACATGGAAAAAATATAATAGGCAACTGAACGCATTGAAAACACCAGAAGTATTGGCGAAGTATCTTGTGGAATGTAAAAATTACTTTCATCATGGAATCATTGGAACAAAAGGTTCGGAAATCTGTGGGGGCTTAAATCGATATTTGGGGATCTGGGATAGGGATGCGGACGGAAAAATCGTCTTGAAAATTCCAGCTGGCAAGAATTATAGAAGAATCGGTGGCATTCTCTATGGCATAGAGCCTGAAAGCATACTGGCATGGGAAAACGGGAAACGGGTCGATGCTATGGATGTCATTAAACCGGATGTTGTGGAGAAGTGTATTTCCTACATGAAAAAAGACGGACGCTCTGTGCCAAAAGATGGAAACAGTAAATACAACAAAGTTGTCTTTATTTCGGGTACTCAGATTATGGGGTATGAGTTCAGCTTGAGTGGTGTTCTGACTGAGGAAGATATTGAAAGAGGTAAAATGCAGATAGATGAGCTGGAAGACGAACTGAACGATGAGGTGGAAGATCCTGAAGTGTTGGATGGTTTTGCTGATGGCGTAGACGATGAGGAGAACAATCCTCAGAGAAACTTCGTTGAGGAAGAATAAGGAGGCGCGCTATGGCAGACCCGTTTGAGGTTATAGCAGACTATTTTAAGCCTTCGTTCTTCAATTACAAGTTGGAAGACCTGTACCCGTACAAAGTCCCGAATCCATTCATGAAACCCACAAGAGCGCCAGCATTACCACGCATTGTGAGTCGTTATGGCGGTAAAGGTACATTCTATGACCTGTATCTTCCCTACATTTACAATATGGCGAAAGCGTCTGATCTGAGGATATTTGCAGATTGCTTTGGCGGCGGCGGGACAATGGCAATGGCAGCATTGATGATGGTAGATGATGACACTCATGAACCATTGTTTGACAAGGTGATTTACAACGATGTGGACATTACGGTTGTGAGTGCGTTTGAGGTGGTCAAGGATACTGAACGCTGTGAAAGGCTTATAGACAGGATTCTAAATACGGAGTACAGCGAGGAAAACTATTGGCAGGCTCGTACAATGAGCTTGGCGTTCAATCTCCCTGCTTATGACGAAACTGAGTGGAATAAGACTGCTTTTCTGGATTCTGAAACTAAGGTGAAAAAGTACAAGGCAGCTTATCAGATAACAGATGCGTATATTCAAAGGGTGCTTGGAGGTGGTCATGACTGCTATGCTAAGGGGACGATTGAAGAAATCGTGAAGAGAGCATCAAAAGAAAGGGAAAAGCTTGGTTCGGGAGAAGGGGCAGGAGATGATCTTGCTTACGCTGCTGTCATTGAAAATGCAATGTCGTTTAACGGTGACGGTCGTGGGTTCAGAAATGTGGATGCATATGACAGAAGCAAGATAGATTTCGGCAAAAAAATGCATGATGCTGCAAAACGGTTCAGGGACATAACACCGCTGCTGGATAGGCTTGAGGTTCGTTATGGGGACTATGCTGAATTGATGAAGGACTACGGCGATGAATGCATATACTTCTGCGATCCACCCTACTACAAGGTGGAGCGAGCAGCGGGCGCAGGCAATGTATATAAGCATGAATTCTCAGTAGATGACCACATCAGGTTAATTTGCAATCTGGATAAACAGAAAAACTGGCTTCTCTGCGGGTATAAGAAAGACGAACAGGACGGGCTTGGAGAGGCTGGGATCACGGAGGATGATATCAAGGCTATACCTGAATGGCAGCGCCGGGTTTATGGCGTACTCAGGTATATGTACGATGTAAACTTCGTTGATCTTGGGGCTATAACAAGAGGCAGCAGCTCCATAGACAGAGGTGATGAAAAATCTGACGATAAATCAAAGACGAAAAACAAGCTGAAGAGCATCCAACCGCATGAGATTTTGTGGTATAGACAAAGGGATGTGCGAAATAATGCAGACCAAATAGACCATTAAGCAATTACAATATTTGGAGTAATCATCATTAGTCAAATCGTAGTCATATATAATAGACCAAATAGACTATATTTCATAGTTCAATATCTGCAATATAATAAGAGGAAGCATCGTACCCGTTCGGGTAGACGCTTCCTCTTCTGTATTTAGGCAATGCTGGCACGAGCAATATCAAGACCAAATAGACCATTAAGCAATAGCGAAATTTGGAGTAAACATTAGCAGC
>R20__coassemble_5220_pt1 | contig 4521 bp, 6 predicted proteins | sample R20__metabat2_high_PE_049 | metagenome-assembled genome bin R20 | reverse complement strand
CGTACACGATATAAAAATATTTTGTAATTTTGCTTCGTGAACAAAATAATTCAAATAAATATTAACAATTAAATCTAAGTAACATGGACAAACAGAAATCAATCGAAGCATTGCAGTTCTTCGTAACAGGCCTCTCAGAAGGCGCATTCGTACACAAAGTACAGGGACAGATTTTCAAATCTGAAAGTTTCAACAAACTCGGCGACAAATACATCGGTCACTTCAACGAGGAAATGGAATGGGTTGAGAAATTCATCGACCGCATCATCGACCTCGGCGGCTGCCCTAAAGTCGAGAAACACGATGCACGCGAACTGATTTGCGACCCTCTGGAATATGTCAAGGCTGACCTCGCTATTCAGGTCAAAGGAGTTGATATTCTTCGCAAATGCATGGCAACAGTGGCCGACGACCCTACAACTTACGACATGCTGAAAGCCTACCTGCTCGACGAAGAGGAAGACCAATACTGGAGCGAGGAACAGCTCGAGCTCATTGAGAAGATCGGCTATCAGAACTGGCTTATTAAGCAAATGTAATGAACGAGAAGTTTTTGCTGGATAACCAGCTCTGCTTCAGACTTTACACCGCGTCGCGCCTTCTCACACAGGCCTACCACCCGCTGCTTTCGGAACATGGCTTGACCTTTCCGCAGTATCTGGTGCTGCTGGTCCTTTGGGAGAAGGACGCGCAACCGGTGAACGACATCGCCAAGCGTCTTTATTTAGAGACCAACACGGTGACGCCGCTCATCCAGCGTATGGAAAAAGAAGGCATCGTCACTCGCAACAAAGGCGAGAAAGACGCCCGTCAGATGATTGTCAAGCTGACTAAGAAAGGGAAAGAGTTTCAAGATATATTGGCCGAAATTCCTGATAAAGTAGGCAACGCCGTCATCTGCGAGAGCGTCACGTATGCAACAGCGCCTGAACTTTTCAGGATGCTTGACGATGTCATCACGAAACTGAAAGAAACGAAATAAAACTATATTCTATGTCAAATATATACGATTTCAAAGCCCTCACCAATAGAGGCGAGGAAATGAACTTCAGCCAATTTAAAGGCAAAGTCCTGATGATTGTCAACACAGCCTCGAAATGCGGTTTCACCCCGCAATACGACGGTTTGGAAGAACTTTATCAGAAATACAAAGACCAGGGACTGGTCATCATAGGCTTCCCTTGCGACCAGTTCGCGCATCAGGAGCCGGGCTCAGATGAGGAAATCGCCGAATTCTGCCGCATCAACCACGGTGTCACTTTCCAGCTGATGAAAAAGGTTGACGTCAACGGCGAGAATGCGCATCCTATTTTCGAATATCTGAAAAGCCAAGCCCCGACCGAGGAATACAAAGGCTTGAAGGCAAAGGCCACTCATACCATGCTCAAAGGCATCAGCAAGAGCGCGAAAAAAGAAAGTGACATTTTATGGAACTTCACCAAATTCATCATCTCGCGTGACGGCGCCGTCGTGAAACGTTTTCCGCCAACCACAGAACCTGCGGATTTTGAGAATGACATAAAGGAGATGCTCTGATGAGACCGTGAAAGCAGTCTGCGCGCTGCTTGTAAAATTTTATTGAGAGGCAACGTCACTTGTCTCTCTTTTTTATATATCTTTGCAGCCTTAATCCTAAAATTTAATCTTATTATGAATAAAAAATTTATTTTTGTTTCTTTGTTGCTATTGTTTGGCGCTTTGACAGGTTCGGCGCAAAAGACTCTCCTTACCACTAAATGGAACCAGGGACATCCTTACAATATGCTTTGTCCGGCAGATCCGTTCGAGAATTACGCCCATTGTTATACCGGTTGTCCGGCCACTGCCATGGGGCAGATTATCAATTATTTGCAAACGACACAAGACACTCGCTTCGACGACGGTGACGACTATCTCTCCAGTTACGCCGGTCGCAATTTCCATATTGACGACGATTGGCAAACTTATCAATTCCCGTCATTCCCGAAACTTAACATATTGTTGGATTCCGCTGACGCCACCTTCCAGCGCGGCGAGGAGCTTTCCGACTCGTTGGTCGCGGCTGTGATTTTTGCCTGCGGCGTAGCATGCACACAGGTCTACACCGCGTCGTCTTCTTATGGTTCCGGCACCTTCTCTGTGGATCAGGCATATGCGGCATACCAACGGTTTGGTTTTACCGATTGTGTGCTTTACCGCGACCCTAATGAGGAAATGTACGCCACCCTGATTTCCAATTTACAAGACGGTTATCCTGCCCATCTGGCGGTTGAAAATCAAGCAGGAAACTCAGGCCACAACGTCGTGGTAGACGGCTATCGCGAATCGGATGGCAAGTTCCATATCAACTTCGGCTGGGGCGGTTCCATGGATAACTGGTTCGATATCCCCGACCCTACCGGTTTTCATTACGGATGGACAAAAGTAGAAGGCATCATCTTGAACATCATTCCGAAGAACGATGCGGTTCATGAGACATTCAGCCAACTTGCGCTTGAAATATATCCAAACCCGGTCTCCGATGTTCTTTACATAAAGAATCTTCCTTGCGAACAGGCGGAATATTCCATTTTCAATGTTATGGGCCAGAAGGTGAATGCCGGTTCATCAGATGGAACAATTTCCGTTGCTGATTTGGAAACAGGTCTCTATATCTTGCAAATTAATGCCGGAGAATTCAGACAAACGGAGAAATTCATTGTAAAATAGCATAGATATTTTGCTTTTTTAAATCTTTGTTAATCAACAACTTAGTAAAATAATTCAAAATATTTTAAAAATTTTTCAACTTTTTTGTAGTTTATATTATAAACTTGTTTATCTTTGCAGCGTCATTTAAGACATAAAGTGCACTTACAGTAATTTAAAATTCAACATTTAAAATTCAACATTTAAAATTCAACATTTAAAATTCAACATTTAAAAATTAAAGATTAACAATTTAAAATTTAAACTATGGAAAACAACAATGAAAACAACATGACGGCTCAGCAGAGCCTTGGAATCATCACCGAAATGATGAACAACAGCCGTCGTACAATCCTTCAAAACAGCGCGAAACACTTCATTCTTTGGGGTATTTTGCTTACAGTGACGTCACTTGTCATCTACGAACTCTGGCACATCACAGGCAGTCCTATATGGAACTGCGCATGGTTTGTTATGCCGTCATTGGGCTTCCCTATTGTGAGAATCCTCGACAGAAAGCATTCCGATGTCCCGCAAAATGTAATCAACAAGCAACTTGGTCTGATATGGCTTACCTATTGTATTTTTGCAGTTATTATCAGCGTCATCGCAATGCTGGCAGTGCCGATGAACATTTCGCTCGTCATTGCCGTGCTCTTGGGTTTTGCTGAATGTATCTCCGGCTTCCTGCTGAAAAACTGGGCTATCACAATCGGTGGATTTATTCTGGGTATTGGTGGAGCTGTAGCAACTTCAATGATTTATAACGAAGCGCAGTTGCTCATTTTCACGCTTGGCGGAATTATTCTCGTGGTTACAGGTCTGATTATCAAATCGCAATACAGATAGCCATGTTTCCGAAACTTGACCCGATTTTACATTCCGAGTTGAGGTTGGCGGTGATGTCAATCTTGGCTGGAGTCGACAGTGCCGAGTTCAGCTACATCAAGAAGCAGACCGGCGCCACTTCCGGCAACCTCAGCGTGCAGCTCGACAAGCTCAGCGCGGCCGGTTACATATCCGTCGAGAAAGGCTTCAAAGGCAAGGTGCCATGCACAACATGCAAAATCACACAAGCCGGACTTGCAGCCTTCGAAAACTACGTAAACTCACTGAAAGAGTATCTCATTTAAAATTTGATATCTTGAATTTCTCAGGGGGACAAAGTGATTTTGTCCCCTTTTTTAAATAAGTAAAACATTTAAACAATTCAAATAGTGTTATGTATCACTTTTTTGTACAGATAGCAATGCTTTTTATGCCATCATTTCAACAGATGCCAAATGTTACTTTATATAAGGTCATATGGTTTTCAGTAGTCAACGACTGTTTTATTTGATTTGTTTGCTATCATAGTTGTTCAAGTTCTCAACAAAAAGCGCCTCCGCCATGATTGGTCAAGAATTACGCATAACCTTGCAAAACAATGTGGACTTAATTTGAAGAAAAATCAACTTTGCAGGCTCCTTCCGTGGTGAGGCGCATTAACTATAAACACATCATTCTGCATTATTTCTTCACGAAGATTCTGACTTCTGAGAAATTATGTGTTATTAGATGTATGATATAGATACCAGCAGGCAGTTGTTCTGTTTGAATCTCCACTTTATTTATGCAGTCTTGTTGTCTGTAAACAAGTAAACCCATGAGATTATAAATTGATATGTTGTCGATATGGTTTTGTGTTTCAATAATTAATTTATCGGTAAAAGGGTTTGGATACAACATAATAGTGTTGTCATTTTGTTCGTCAACTCCTTGTATTTTGAAAAGATTAGCAACAAGATTTCGAGTTGCCATGGCGGTGAAAGAATAGTTCTGCTCCTCGGATACAACCTCTCCGTTTTCCGTCCA
>R20__coassemble_4099_pt1 | contig 5418 bp, 4 predicted proteins | sample R20__metabat2_high_PE_049 | metagenome-assembled genome bin R20 | reverse complement strand
AACTTATCAACGCGCGCCTTCTTGACTTCTTCCGGAACATCGTCTTCGAGTTCATCGGCAGGTGTCCCCTCTTCAGCCGAGTAAGCAAACACGCCGGCGGCAGCGGATGGTAATGATTTTATTAAAAGTATCATTCTTCATCGCGAACCAGTCGAACACTGTGACCGGCTCTGCGATAGCCACTATTGGTTGCAATTAAATCTTCATCATTGAAAAAAAGATAGTGAGCATATATGCCTTCATAACCTGTAGATTCCCAGTAAAAACCTCCTGTACCGGCATACAAGACCTTGTTTCCGGCGCGGCCACCGGCAGCAGGCAAAAATACGGCACCGTTAGCCTCAAACTTATTAGTCCAGTCAGCTAACGAAATGACGTTTTTATTGTATGTTGTCAAATTTTTGTCTGCATAGTTCAAATTGTAGATTGATTTATCCCAGTTATCAGGAAGCAAAATAACACCATTGACACCATTCACTTTAGCTTTGGCATATCTCATGCCGCTACTTGTGATTCTTTTCAAAAATATATATTCCCATTCATCTTTTGAAAGGGTATACCATCTCTTACCGTCACCGTTGGTTATTACATTATCACCCCACTCATTGTATTCTTTGTAGGTGTGATCATCTTTAATGTCATTATTAGTGGGTGTTTTACCGGTGCCCCAGCCATAGTGGTCTATCCAACCATCATATTTTTTTTGAGACATTCGCGTTAGCTTCACCTATCATATCCCATTGATGCTCAGCAAAACGCCATATTTTTTTCTTTGGTTGGTACTGAAGATTCCCTTTTGAGAAATACACCGTTTTGGTATCACTGACAGAAAACGCGTTGGTATAAGTTCTGCCAATGGTTTTTTCCATTTGTGCCATTTGTATCTCGGAGATATCTTCATCTCTTTCCAAAGTCACATTTTCAAACTGTCTGTTATGGTCATTGTTTTTTATTTCAACGAGATCACCTGTCGGCAGATAACCATATTTTTGAATCTCAACCGCGTGTCGTCCTTCTTTAATCTTTTTCATGACATAAGGCGTCGTTCCCACTTTCTCTTCATCGATGAACACTTCTGCTCCGCTTGGCTCGGTCTTAATGGTAATGTAGCCGAAAGCCGCGTCTAATGCAATGTCGAGTGATTCCTCACCACGTTCGGTAAAGGTTTTGGAACCTTCTTTTGTAACATAGTCGGGGCACTGCACCTTCCAACGATGCTCCGAGCCTATCGACACTGCCATACTTGCATAGCCGGTGCCAACTTTCTCATTATCAATATAAATCTCGGCATTTTCCGGCATCGCCTTGATTATCAAAGTAGCAGTCTCCATACCCAAAACAAGCTCATAAACGCCTTTTGCTTCAAGCTTGCTTGGGAGTTTGAACTCAAATTCTCCAGAATATTTTATCACCACCGAGCCCTGGATGTTCGATGAAACATACAGCCAGATCTCGCCGTTTTTATAATCTTTGTGAATAATTTCTAGACCTTCACGCGGAAATGCGGTAAACTCACGCATCGTCGACTCGCTAAACCCTTGTGCCTTAATCCTTATCAACGCAGCTTGGTTTCCACCATAATCGCTGTCACGACCCGCTTCCTCTTTCAACGTTCTCAAATCAGCTATTTCGTTAGGTAATTTGTTGAAACTGTTCTTCTTTAATGGTGAAGAATTCTGTGGAAATGCGATGATTCCCAATAAGACAAAGCAAATTAGTAAAAAAGACTTTTTCATATTCAAAAAATTTAGTTAGTATTCCGAAACACTTATGAAATCACTTCACTATATGGCTTACAAGACGAACGCCAAGACGTTGTTCATCAAGATCTCGAGTACTGCAAGTACCAGCAGATTTCTTACTAAATGATATATATTTGACGCGCGTATTGTATCTGACGTGCCTGTCTTCAATGTACGATGTTGACCAGTATTCGCAGCCGAATCCATGCATCTCAGTTTCAGGCAGGAATACGGCACCATTTGCCTCCAATTTGGTCTCCCAATCTGTTTTCGAAATGTTGTTACTCTCAAAAACTGCCTCTGTATTATTGACTTCCCTTACGTTGTAGTTTGATTTATTCCAATCATCCGGAAATAATATAAAACCGTAAACATCGTTCACATTGGCTTTTGTAAATCTCATTCCACTGCTTGTATTTCTTTTATATAATAAATAATTCCATTCGTCAAGGTTCAATACTCGCCAACTTCTGCCCTCGCCATTAGAGATATGGTCGTTACTCCAGTCACAGAGAACAGGTTGTTTAGAGACGTTTGTTGGGTCTTCGCACCTGCCCCAATAGAAAAGGTCAATCCATCCGCTATAGGTTGGAGATATTTTTTCATTGTCAAATCCGATAGTTTCCCACTGACGTTCAGCGAAACGCCACAATCCGGTCGATGCCTGATATTGTAAATTCCCTTGGGAGAAATAAACCTTGTTTGATGATGAGATAGAAAACTCACTGAACTTAAAGTTTTTATTTACCGGAGCTACATAAGTGGCGACAGTTTGTTTTTCAAGCTTCACTTTTTCAAATTGTTTATTATGTTCATCAGTATTGATAACAATGACATCGCCTGCCGACACATATCCGTCTTTTTGCAGCTCCACAATATGCTGTCCGATTTTTATCTTTTTCATGACATAAGGTGTTACGCCGACTTTCTTCTCATCAATATAAATCTGTGCTCCACTTGGCTCACTTTTTATTGTTATATAGCCATAATATGGTTTAAGCTCAATATCCAGCGTTTTTTCATCACGATGCTCGAAATATTCCTGCCCTTCCTGCGGCCAATAGTCAGCAAGCTGCACTTTCCAGCGATGCTCGGCACCTACCGCAACCTCCTTACTGACATATCCCGATCCTACCTTATCATCATCTATATAAATCTCAGCATCGTCAGGTGTCACTCGGATTATCAATGTCGCCGATTCCATCCCCAGCACGAGTTCATAAACACCTCGAGGCTCCAATTTGTTTGGAATATTGAACTCAAACTCACCCATGTATTTAATTATCATCGCGCCATGAGTATTTGACGAGACATACAGTAACATCATGCCGTCTTGATACTTTTTGTGAATGATTTCTATACCGTAACGCGGGAACGGGTTGAATTCCTGCATAATTTTCTCGCTGAAACCATGTGCCTTCACTTTTATCAGCGCAGCTTTATTTCCGTCGTAGTCGCTATCACGCCCGATTTCATCCTTCAGCGACTTCAAATCGACAGTTTCATCCGTAACTTTACTAAAGTTCACCATTCTCAAAGGTGAAGTGTTTTGTGAAAATGCTGTAAATCCAATCAAAACCAAAGAAAAAAGTAAAAATAGCCTTTTCATATTACCTTAAAATAAATGATGTGTTATCAATAAGTTCATCAACTGGTGTTTCATTGGGTTGCCACGTGCGGACATGAATAACAGGCAGCTCATCACGGAGATCAACCATCAGGAAAAGATAACCGACATCGCTGTAAGTGCTTGAAAAATACTCCTGCCGCAACTGAACCCCAATCACGTTGTTCTTGCCGTTAACAGTATTAAACTTTGTGTTTGTAAAATTCAAATTGACAAATTCATTATTGTCAAAAACCCTATTAAGTCTTGACAAATACTGACTTTTCGACAAGGTGTCGTATTTCACCATAACATTCTGTTTCATGCGGAAATCATCCGTTTGTTTAGTCTTTTTGAGCACAGTACCTACGATAATAAGAGCGTTGTCTGAGAAAATCTGTTCGAGATAGTCTTTACGCTGCAACGCATAAGCCGTCTGATAGTCCTCAATGAAGCTGATAAGTGTAAGACGAGCCTCTTTCGACCACAACTCCTTTCCAAGAATCTGACTCTCAGTGATGTCGGAACAGCGAAAAGCTATCGACTTAACTTTCTTTGTATTGTTGTCGAAACGGAAAACTACGTCGCGCATAAAACTGACATTATGCGAGAAATCAAACTGCATAGGTATTGAACGGCAGATAACCTCATCACCAAAATCGATAAACCGATAAGTAGGCTTCCCAATCACCCGAACCTTGCCGTAACTGATAAGTTTACGCATCAAAGCCATGCCTTCAGGAGTAAAAAACTTGTCGAAATCATCCGCTTTTTTGTCCTTTTTTGCAAGAGCTTTTTCTATTTCATCCATAATTTTGACATATTCGGCATGAGGTGACGCCATTGAATTCATAAATTGTTCAGAACGCTCGTACTCTTCTGAAAACGACGAATTGGCATATGATTTAGCTTCTTCAAGATTCTTGATTTTCTTGGCTTTTTCGATGTTCACGACCTTTCTGGCTCCCGGAAAGATAATCTGCTCGTCGAGCTTATCCATAATCCCATAAACCTCCGGATCGAATCCTTTGACTATAGTCTTATTCTCCAATTCGATAGATATGACGACCTCATCCATGCCATGGTCAATCATTTTGATATAACTCAATCCGTTTTGAGTGTATCCTTTTGCCGAACCATTGCCATTGTTATACGAAAAGTCAAGTCCTTCAATGCTTTCGCTGCCATTGTTTATCGAAAGGATAAACTCATTATCTCCGGCTTTTTCCTGACGTCTCGGATTTATATTTATACTTGTCAGCACATCTTCAATATGTCTTTGCAGCCATCTATAGGTAGGCACGCTGTTCACTCCGTCACTTTTATATGTCAGACCGGCTCCATTAGGATGCGAATAACATAACATCAGTGCCCAATAGTAATAACGCAAGGCGTTTCCGTATCGTAGCTGCTCCTCCGCTGTAAGACCATCAGCAATATAATCGTTTATCTTTTTCTCTCTTGTCGAACACAATTTTGAGAAATCATTTTTAGAAATATAACGAAAAACCTTCGATTTACCATCGCCATCATTCAACACAATGTCATACGACTGTTTTTTCATCTCGTCCCTGAATGTCAAGAGCGCCTTGTTTCTCTGCTCGTCGTCATCATTCTCAGAATCAACGAAATAAAGGTATTGCAATGATTTATCGTTTGTAATACTTTTAAGAAGACTCGTCAGCGCGGCGTCATCAGCCTTCCCCATGCTTTTGCAATCGCCACTTTCTCCCCAATAAAAATCGTGGTTAGCCTTGATTTTTTCTGCCTCTTTAATATTTTTGCGATAATCTTGCGAATAAGATGAAAAACCAAATAATAAAAGAAATAATAAGAATAACGACTTTTTCATATTTCCACCAATTGAATTGCAAAAATACATTAATTTAAAGAGAAAACAAAAAAATTAGAAACATTTCAAATAAAACATCTCTATTAAACTTTTATGATTCTAACGTCGATTAACAAACTTCTCCGTAGCAATCGAAAAAATCGGCTTGGTTGATCTTAACATTGACGAAAGAGCCGATTTCTATTTTATAGTCTTTCATTGAGATAAGTAACTCGTCG
>R20__coassemble_3170_pt1 | contig 6684 bp, 5 predicted proteins | sample R20__metabat2_high_PE_049 | metagenome-assembled genome bin R20 | reverse complement strand
CCGCCGTGGTCGACGTTGCCTACAGGCATGGCGAGGCGTGACACTGAGATGTAATAAATCAGTGTCGGGATGAGGGCGAGGAGCACGAGAGCCACGCCAGCGAGGTATTTCGCACTCACGATTTGCCAATCTGACAGAGGTTTTGTGAGCAGCATCTCGATGGTGCCGGTGCGACGTTCCTCGGCGAAGAAACGCATTGTGACGGCCGGGACGAGGAACAGGAACACCCACGGTGCGAGGATGAAGAGACTGTCGAGGTTGGCGTAGCCGTACGTCATGATGTTGAAGTCGCTACGGAACACCCAAAGGAACAGTCCGGTGATGAGGAGGAAAACCACCACCACCATTATCCCGATGAGGGAGCTTAAAAAGTTGTTTATTTCTTTCTTAAACAGAGCGTACATAGTTCAAAATTGTTTATTCACCTTCAAAAGAAACGGCGCTGAACACCGGATAACCTTTGATTTTGTCACGTCCTTTCAAGTCGGGCAGCTCGATGAACACGCATGCTCCGACGACGATGCCACCTTGTTTCTCAACGAGTTTTATCATCGCCTCGATGGTGCCGCCGGTAGCCAACAGGTCGTCGACGACAAGCACCCGAGTGCCCGGTTTGAAGCTGTCGACATGCATCTCTATCGTGGCGCTACCATATTCAAGGTCAAAGTTTTGCGAGACGACCTCGCCCGGGAGCTTGCCTTTCTTGCGGATGAGCACGAGAGACTTATTCTGCTTGTAGGCCATAGGCGCGCTGAACACAAAGCCACGTGACTCTGCGCCTATAATGACATCATAGTCGAGGTGTTTCACCATATCACACATCTTGTCGATGGCGAGATGGAAGCCTTCAGCGTTCTGAATCAGTGTGGTGATGTCGCGAAACTGTATACCTTTTATAGGGAAATCAGGGATCGTGCGGATATAGTCTTTCAAGTCTTTCATATCTAAAATTTTAAAAAGCAAAAATACTAAAAAATTTAATGTGAAATAAGATAGTTTTTTTTATAAATTTGCGATGGGATATTTTTGAATAGATTTATCATTAAAATATAAGTTATGAAATCAAATGGCAATTACGATTGGAAGTTTTCTACCGTGGGCGGTGTCACAAGGGTGAACATCGAGTCGGGACAGGACATCCTGCATCTGGATGAGCTTGACAGAAAACTCTGGACAGCCTTGAGCTGCCCTTTGAAAAATCTTGAAATCGATGAGAAAACCATGACGATGCTCGACACTAACGGTGACGGCAAGATTCACATTGAGGAAATTGTGGCTGCGTCGAAATGGCTCACGACGGTCATCAACGACCCTGAATTATTGTTGAAACGCGAGGCTTTCATCCCGTTTACGGCGTTCAACACCAGCAACGAAGAAGGCTTGCATCTGCTCGACACATCAAAGCAAATCCTTGAGAATCTGGGACTTGAGAAAGACAATATCTCCATCGCCGACGTCTCCGACAGCCTTGCTATCTTTGCCAAGACACGTTTCAACGGCGACGGCATCATCACTGAGAACTCCGCTGACGACGAGGCTGTGAAGGCGCTCATCAAACACGTTATTGATAGCATGGGCAGCGTCACCGACAGAAGCGGCGACCCTGGCATCGACACCGACAAGATAGAGGCGTTCTACACTGCTTTGGCAGACTTCACGGCATGGAAAGAAGCCGGCGACGCTGACAAAGCCAACATCTTACCTTACGGCGACGACACAGCGGCGGCATTGGCGGCATGCATGGCAGTGAAAGACAAAGTCGAAGACTTCTTCATGCGCTGCAAACTCGCATCGTTCAACACCGACAGCGCCTCAGTTTTGGATGTCTCATCAGCGAAGATAGGCGAAATAAGCGGCAACAACCTGGCAGCGAGCACCAATGAGATTGCGACATATCCGTTGGCACGCGTCAACGCCGAGCACCAGCTGCCATTGGGCAAGGAAGTCAACCCGGCATGGGCTGGCGCGATGGCTGCACTGAAGGCACACGTCATCGACAAAGAATATCCTAACGCAGAATATATCACTGAGGAACAATGGGTTAGCATCTTGGCTAAGTTCAACGCATACAATGCCTGGATGGGTGCGAAGAAAGGCGCTGAAGTCGAGGGCTTGGGTTATGATACCGCCAAGACAATCCTTGAAGAGAACAAGAAAGAAGCATTGTTAGACCTCGTGGCACAAGACAAGGCATTAGAAAGCAAGTCGAACGCCATCGACAAAATCGACAAGCTGCTGCATCTCTACAGAGATTTCTTCACCTTGCTGACCAACTTCGTGACATTCTCCGATTTCTACAATCCTGAGAAAAAAGCCATTTTCCAGGCCGGTACATTGTACATCGACGAGCGAGCTTGCGACCTCTGTATCAAGGTGAGCGACATGGGAGCACAAGGCACGATGGCACCGTTGAGCAACATGTACATCCTCTATTGTGACTGCACATGCAAGAGCAAGCCGGGCACCATGACTATCGCCGCTATCATCACTGATGGCGATGTAGGTTCAATCATGGTTGGAAAACACGCCGTGTTCTACGACAGAGACGGACTCGGCTGGAACGCCACTGTGACTAAGATAATTGAAAATCCTATCAGCATCCGTCAGGCATTCTGGTCGCCTTACCGCAAGATGTCGAAGTCTATTGAAGACATGATTAACAAACGCGCTGCAGAGAAAGACGCGAAGGTGATGGCGGAGGCCAACACTAAGATTCAGACTGCGGAAATCCCGGCAGAAGGCAAAAAACCAGAGATTAAGCCACCTTTTGATATCGCCAAATTTGCAGGAATCTTTGCGGCAATAGGTTTGGCAATAGGTATGGTGACTGCTGCTATCGGCGGATTGTTCGCATGGCTTGGGCTGCATTGGTATCATTGGATTATCATGTTCTGTGCTATCATTGCGATAATTTCAGGACCGAGCATGGTAATGGCATGGCTGAAGTTGAGAAAACGTAACCTCTCGCCGGTTTTGAATGCCAACGGTTGGGCTTTGAACGCCAGAGTGTTGGTCAACGTAAGATTTGGCGCCACTTTGACGAGCATTGCGAAGTATCCTATTGTGAAGACGAAAGACCCGTTCACGATGAAGGCACCGTGGTGGAAGAAGCTGTTGAGATGGCTTGTTGTCGTCGTCTGTGTGGCGGTGGCGGTGTATTTCATCTTACCGAAAGACATGCGACCATGGTGGCCTAAAGCCGAGGTGGAGCAGGTTGCTGAATAAAAAAAATGCCGTGGAGATTATCCACGGCATTTTTTTATAAGGTGAAGTTGAACGAAGAAAAAATTATTATATTTGCATCATAAAAGATTTTTAAGATGGCAAAGATTAAGGAAATACAGGAAGAACCATTGGAAAAGCAACTTTGGAAGGCTGCCGACAAATTACGTAAGAATATTGATGCTGCTAAATATAAAGATGTTGTGCTGGGACTCATCTTTTTGAGATACATATCCATCTCATTTGAAAGTTTGTATAATGAGTTGGTGAAGCAGCAAGCTGATGGAGCCGACCCTGAAGACCGTGAGGAATATTTGGCAGAGAACGTGTTCTATGTGCCGGCCAATGCACGTTGGTCGTATCTTGTTTCGGTGGCTAAGAATCCGCAAATCGGAAAATATATTGATGATGCAATGGATGTCATCGAGCGAGAGAATAAAACACTAAAAGGCATTTTACCAAAGGTATATTCCAGATCGGAACTTGACCCGACGAGTTTGGGTGAATTGATTGACCTGATAGGAAACTCCACTTTGCAAAATACCAGCACCAAAAGCGCAGATTTGTTAGGTCATGTGTTCGAGTATTTCCTTGGTGAGTTCGCCTTGGCGGAAGGCAAGAAGGGTGGACAATTCTACACGCCGCGCAGTGTTGTGGAACTGTTGGTCAATATGTTGGAGCCGTACAAAGGACGTGTGCTTGACCCATGTTGCGGTTCGGGTGGTATGTTTGTGCAGAGCGAGAAGTTTGTGAAAGAACATCAGGGGCGGATAGAGAATATTTCTATTTATGGACAGGAAAGCAATCAGACCACCTGGCGGCTTTGTAAGATGAACCTTGCCATCCGTGGTATTGATGCTTCTCAGGTAAAATGGAACACTGAAGGCTCTTTCCTCAACGATGCGCACCGTGATGTGAAGGCTGATTTTGTGATGGCAAATCCGCCGTTTAACGACAGCGACTGGAGTGGCGACCAACTCCGCAACGATGCACGTTGGCAGTATGGAGTGCCGCCTGCGGGCAATGCCAACTTTGCTTGGATACAGCATTTTATCTACCATTTAGCACCATCGGGACAGGCAGGTTTTGTGCTGGCGAAAGGCTCTCTGACATCCAAAACAGGCGGCGAGGGAGACATCCGCAAGGCATTGATTGACAAAGGAATGATTGCCTGCATAGTTAATTTGCCTGCCAAACTGTTTTTGAACACGCAGATTCCTGCTTGCCTGTGGTTTGTGACACGTAACCGCACAAAACGAGCCGGAGAAATCCTTTTCATTGATGCGCGCAACAAAGGCCATCTCATCAACCGTCGTACACGTGAGCTTTCGGAGGAGGACATTCAGGAAATAGCCAATACTTATCATTTATGGCGAGATGAATCCGCTGACTATCAGGATATTGCCGGTTTTTGTGCTTCCGTACCAGTTAGCCGCGTAGCGGAACTCGACTATGTGCTTACTCCTGGCCGTTATGTGGGCTTGCCGGAAGAGGAAGACGACTTCAACTTTGCTGAGCGTTTCACCGCATTGAAAACTGAATTTGAGGAACAACTGAAAGAGGAAGAGAGATTAAACAAATTGATTTTGGAGAATTTGGGAAAAATTAATATTAATGGATGAATATTATGGAAAAGAATGGAATCATAATTTATAATACTGACGATGGCAAAGTCAGTGTTACATTATACGCTAAAGATGGTTCTGTTTGGATGAACCAAAAACAATTGGCTGAACTTTTTGACACCTCTGTGCCAAATATCAATATTCATATAGCTAATATATTGAAAGAAAAGGAGTTAAGTGTTGATTCAGTTATTAAGGATTACTTAATAACTGCCGCAGATGGCAAAAAATACAGCACCAAGTTTTATTCGTTAGAAATGATTCTTGCCATTGGATTTCGTGTACGTAGCCAGCGTGGCACGCAATTTCGTATTTGGGCGAATAAGAATCTTACGGAATTTATTGTAAAAGGCTATGTGATTGATGATGAGCGGTTGAAAAATCCCGATGGGCGTCCCGATTATTTTGACGAGCTTCTCGAACGCATACGCGATATTCGCGCAAGTGAAAAAAGATTTTATCAGAAAATTCGCGACCTTATGATGCTAAGCAGCGATTATGATAAAACCGACAAGGCGACACAAATGTTTTTTGCTGAGACGCAGAACAAATTGTTATATGCCGTAACCAACAAGACTGCTGCCGAAATCATAGTGAGCCGTGCCGATGCCTCCTTGCCTAATATGGCGCTCACATCGTGGAAAGGCAATGTGGTGCGCAAGCAGGATATTTATATTGCCACGAATTATCTTACTGCAGATGAAATAGATACGTTAAACCGTCTTACAGTGCTGTTTCTCGACTCAGCCGAACTGCGTGTAAAGGAAAGACAGGATTTGACACTTAATTATTGGCGAGGAAATGTTGATTCGCTTTTGGGATTCCAAAACAAAGCTGTACTGAATGGAGCTGGTAAAGTTTCTACAAAGCAGATGGAAGATAAAGTGGAAGCTGTTTATGCTGAGTTTGACCAACGGCGCAAGGCTTTTGCGGCACAAGAAGCCGATGCAGAGGAAGCCGAAGAACTGAAGCAACTGGAAGACGAGATAAAAAACAGAAAAAAAGATTGATTATGAGCGAGTGGAAAGAATATAAGTTGGGAGAGTTGATACAATCTATATCGGAAACTTACAAATTTAAACCGAATGAAAAGGTTGTGTTCTTGAACACATCCGATGTGTTGGATGGGAAGTTTCTTACAAATTGTTTATCTGATGCAAGCACATTGCCTGGGCAGGCAAAAAAAAAGAATACAAAAAGGCGATATCTTATTTAGCGAAATTCGTCCCGCAAATAAACGTTTTGCATTGGTGGACTTTGATTGTGGTAATTATGTTGTTTCAACAAAACTTATGGTTTTACGTTGCAGTGACATAGTTGATAATAGATATATCTATATATATTTAACATCGAAAGATGTGTTGGAATATCTTCAGATGATTGCAGAGGATAGATCTGGAACATTCCCTCAGATAACATTTGACATTATCGCAAATATGGATATTGAACTTCCTACGATTGAGGAGCAGCGCCGCATCGCCTCAATTATCACTTCTTTGGACGACAAAATAGACCTTTTGCGCCGCGAGAACGCCACCCTCGAAGCAATGGCTGAAACGCTTTTCAGACAGTGGTTTGTGGAGGAGGCGAAAGAGGAGTGGGAGGAAGGAAAGCTGGGGGATTATGTTGATGTAGTCGATAATAGAGGTAAAACTCCGCCATATGTTAATCATGTTACCGAGTATCCGATAATAGAAGTTAATGCGTTGACTGGGAATGAACGACATGTAAATTATGATGCTGTTAGAAAATATGTAACAAAAGAAGTCAAAGATTCTTGGTTTAGGGGATATTTACAAAAGAATGACATTCTTGTTTCTACCGTTGGTAGTATAGG
>R20__coassemble_2756_pt1 | contig 7486 bp, 6 predicted proteins | sample R20__metabat2_high_PE_049 | metagenome-assembled genome bin R20 | reverse complement strand
TCATAGGATGGCTGATAGGATATCGCGGTGAACAACTGAAGTTGCTTGCCATTGTCGGCTTTAACCAGGTTTTACTGTCATTTATATTATATGTAAGGTCGAATATTTCGGCTCTGCTCCTTTTCAAGACCGACAGCCTGCTTTCGGTACTCGACCGCGTGCTTATGATACTTATTTGCAGCTTCATGCTGTGGTCGGGATTCATTCCGAAAGAATATTTCAATGTTTACACCTATATTTATGCGCAAACGGTATCGTATGTAATAACGCTCATAATCGCAATATTTATAGTATTGAGACACACCGGGAAGCTGACAATCAGAATCAACATTCCGTTTGTGATAATGATTATTAAGAAGAGTTTACCTTATGCGCTTCTGGTACTTCTGATGAGCTTCTACAACCGCCTCGAGCCCGTTTTGATCGAACGATTGCTTCCTGAAGACATTGCCGCATCACAAGCCGGCGTATATGCTAAAGCCTGGCGACTTTTCGATGCCGGAAACAATATTTCCTACCTGTTTTCAGTAATTCTACTGCCATTATTTGCTGCTATCATCAAAGAAAAAGAAGACTTGCAAAGCCTTGTGAAACAATCGTTTAGCATCATACTTTCGATGACATGCATAATTGCGGTGCTCTGTATTTTCTACAGTAACAAATTCATGGACATCATGTATCCTGAGCAAAATAACACAGATGCTTCCACTATTTTGATGATTCTGATGGGCAGTTTCGTATCCGTATCAGTCACTTACATTTTCGGAACATTACTCACTGCCAACGGCAACCTGAAACAACTGAACATAGTGGCGGCATCTGGTGTAGTGATAAATATCACATTGAATTGCATCTTTATCCCTCATTTCCAAGCAGTTGGAGCCGCATTAACCAGCCTGTGCGTGCAGTTTGTGACCTGCGTGATACAATTTTTCATAGCAAAAAGCATTTTCAGACTCAAACTTGGCAACGCCTTCTGGTTCCGTATCTTGGCATTCCTGATTTTAATCAGCACAAGCACCCATTTGTCAACATTATTATCATTGAATTGGCTCACGTCATTCGGACTGGCGACAGCGGCATGCATAATCATCGCATTTGTCACTAAGATGCTGAATTACAGCGAGATAAAAGATCTCGTATTCTCTTCCTTGAAAAACATCAAGAAATAATTAAAAAAAACAAGGATGGGTTATGGTTTTTTTCGTATTTTTGTGCTTTAATTAATAAATTAACATGAGCAATTATTTTGACAACACACCTTTGGTTAAGGTTATTTACAAATGGAAATGGCACATTATCACAATAACATTAGTGGCTGCAATACTTGGAGCGGTGTTTTCCGGTTCTAAATTCATTACGCCTCTGTTCAAATCAAGCGCCATCCTCTACCCCAGCAATATCACAGCTTATTCTGACGAAACATGTACCGAACAGATGATACAGATCATGCAGTCGCAAGACATCATGGATTCTGTGGTTGATAAATTCAACCTTATTGAGCACTACAAAATCGACAAGAGTTATATTTACTGGAAAACAGCCCTTATCGGTGAATACAGGGACAAAGTCAGCATCAGCAGAACACCGTATGATGCCGTGACCATTGTTGTTAAAGACAACGACCCAGAACTCGCTTGCAAGATGGTCAACGAAATCATCAGGCTTTATGACCATAAAATAAAAACCTTGCATAAGACCAAGTCACGTGAGGTTCTCAATATGTTTGAAAATATTCTTGCAAAAAAAGTCAAGGAAATAGACTCTATCAAAACAAGACTGCAGGAAATAGGCGAAAACTATGGCGTTGTCGATTACTCACAAGTCAGGGAATACACTCGCGGAGAACTTGGTGTTGTAACGAGCTCCTCAAAGGTCCAGTCTGACAAAGTTGATGATTTGAAGAAGAATTTTGAGCAATTTGGACCAGAAATAGCGGTCTTGACCCGTCAACTTGAAGGTGAAAACAACAGCTATATTGCAATAAAAAAGGATTATGAACAGGAATTGCGCTTCTACAATGCCGATTTCACATATTCCAACATCATATCTTCACCATTTGTCGCCGACAAGAAATGCTACCCTATCAGATGGGTCGTCGTAGCTCTTAGCGGACTCGCAGCATGCATTATGTCGATTCTCGTCGTTTATGTGATTGAGAATAAAAAAGACATGTTGAAATAATGCACAAACTCGTTAAAACAGCAACATTATATGTAATTTCGGCAATTGTTGTCGCAATAGGGCTTTATTTTGTCATCAAAAAAGACACTTATCTCGCCTTCGCACTGCCAGCCGTGATAGGAATCTTGCTGTTGTACGTGTTTTCTTTAGACAAAGTGCTTCTTCTGACAGCATTTATCACACCTCTTTCAATAAATATTGAGAAAATAACAGGCGGCCTGTCAGTTTCATTGCCGGCAGAGCCCTTGCTTGCAGGAATCCTCGTCATGTTTATCGCCAAGACGATATTCGAGCGTAGATTCAACAGCAAAATAGCCAAATATCCGATATCCATCGTAATCTATGTGATGTTTATCTGGATGATTGCCACAACCATAACGAGTGAAATGCCGGTTGTTTCGGTAAAATTCATGGTGTCAAGGCTTTGGTTTATAATTCCTTCTTATTTCCTTTGCGCATTGCTGTTCAGAGACCCCAAAAACATCTCCAAATTCATCTGGTATTATATGGCAGGTCTTATCATCGTTGTGTTTTACACCATTTCAAACCACGCGATGCATGGCTTTGACGGCGACACAGCCCACTGGGTGATGACACCATACTACAACGACCACACGGCATACGGCGCTGCATTGGCGGTTTACATAGTCTTATGCGCAGCATACATGTTTATGCCCAACATAAGCAAAATCAAGAAGTTAGGCATTATTGCTACTTTCTGTCTGCTGCTATTGGCTATCGTCCTCTCCTTCTGTCGTGCATCATGGATCAGCCTCATCGCGGCTTTAGGTGTTTTGGCCTGCGTTCGTCTTAAGATAAAATTCAAGTATATCGCTGCTGTTATAGTGGTTTTGGCAGGTTTGTTCTTCACTTTCCAACATCAGATATTCTATTCCCTGTCAAAAAACGACCAAGATGCATCCGGAGACGTTGTGGAAAACATACAGTCTATGACCAACATCTCCACCGACGCTTCAAATCTTGAACGCATAAACCGTTGGAACTCAGCCATCAGGATGTTCAAGGACAGGCCTCTGTTCGGCTGGGGACCAGGCACATACCAATTCCTTTACGCCCCATATCAGGAATCGAAAAACAAGACCATCATCAGCACTAACTCCGGTGATATGGGCAATGCTCACAGCGAATACATAGGAACACTTGCTGAGCAAGGCATCCCGGGCTCTTTGATAGTTGTCTCAATAGTAGTCGTTTTCATGTATTGCGGCCTCATGACATACAGAAGAGCGAAAAACAAAGAATCCAAGATACTTGTCCTCGCCGCGACACTGGCTTTGTTCGGATATTATGTTCACGGAACATTAAACAACTTCCTCGACACCGACAAGTTAGCGGTACCTATATGGAGTTGCATGGCAATAATCACTGCAATTGACTGTTTCCATGCCGACAAGGAAAATTTCTACGAATCTAACGAGGTTTCTGAACGTCAATAAGTTCGATATCAAAGATAACCGTTGAATTAGCTGGCAGTTCCTTATCAATAGCCACATCACCGAAGCCCATAGTTGACGGAATAATCAGCGTAGCCTTCCCTCCCACTCTCATATTTCCGAGAGCTTCTTCTATTCCGGGAACCATCTCATTATTACCGTAAACAAACTGCAACGGATCGCTTCCGAAACTCGATTCAATCAGTTTATCCTCAATATTATACAGGTTATAGTGTATAGTTACAATATCGCCATTATCAACCACAGGGCCGTCACCTGTCTCTATCTCAAGATAATAGACTCCAGAGGCACTTGGCGCAACATTAACATTATGTTCTTTAATAAATTTCTCTATTCTGGCCGGTTCTTCTTCCAAACGTTTCTGGTTTTCGGCCTCTTCGGCTTCATATTTCTTCTTTTGTTCAGCTTCATACTCTTCCTGAGTAAGAATTGACGTGTTTCGGACATTTAAAACAAGCGAAGTGTACGGCATTATCGAATTTTCAAGTCCGATACTGTCAAACGCCAACGCCGAAGGTATCACAAAATGCCCTTCACCGCCTTCCGGAACATATTTCATGGCTTCAGCAAAGCCTTCCCCAAGCTCCAAATCTCCGCATCTCACAGCTACAGGTTCTCTGTCAAACAAATCAAGCAATGTGTCGCCGTCAAGATCCAACAAATTAAAGTTAATCATAAGAATCTCGCCAACCTTGGCTCCACGGCCTTTTCCTTTGACACTCAAGATGATAAGTCCGCTTTTGGTAATCTTGTTCTTCTCATCGGAATAATACATCGCCAAACGGTCCTCATCATTCTGTTTCATCATCTGCAACTCAAAGTCCTGCTGAGCTGCCACCTCTTCCGCAGTGATTATTCCCTTCAGCCTCATGTCGATGTAAATAGGCATTCCTGCTGTCAGATAATCAGGCACGGCATCCATCCCCAATGTCTTGATACACATTGAATCGATGAGGAATGCGACTGTTGCGGAATCGTTTAAATGCATATTCAAAAGACCTGCCATCATATCGCCTACGAAAGAAGACTTCGTCAGTTCAAATTCAATGGTTCCACCTTCCTCATATTCAGAAGAATAGAAGAGAGAATCGCCCATCGACTGTTTCACGCTGACAATCACATGGTCTCCTATCTTAGGCATCTCGCCGTTATCATTGACATCATGGAACTGCATATAAGCTCCGTTCTCCATTTTGTCGTAGCCTTTAAACACGGCTCTTTCACACGATATGAGTGTCAAACAGAGAATCAGACAAAGAATATATGATGGCAGTCTTTTCATAAAACATTAAAAATCAACGAGTTCAACTTCAAAAATCAAGTTTGCGAACGGAGGGATGTCAGCACCTGCGCCTCTGTCACCATAGCCAAGATAATAAGGGATATAAAGTACACCCTTCTCGCCTTTCGACATCAACATGATTCCTTCATCCCATCCTGGAATAACATAACCCATTCCAATCGGAACCTCAATAGGTTCGCCACGCTCGATAGACGAGTCAAACACCTTGCCATTCAACAACTTACCTGTGTAATGAACCTTAACATTATCACCTTTTTTCGGCATGACGCCTTTGCCCTCTTCTGTCATGACATAGTAAAGACCAGATGCTGTAGGGGTCACAACGACATTATTTTCCGCAAAATACTGCTGCATTTCTGCGTAAGCGCGCTCTGTTTCTTCAGGATACTGCTTCTTTATTGCCTCAACCATTTTATTCACATATTCACTTTCCGGATAGAAATCGTTGACTTTAACATCAAATCTCATAACATCAGTGCTGTTGAACTCTTCTGGAAGTTCAGGAGTTCTGAAAAGATAGTAGAAAGTTGAGTCGATATTCACGATAAACGATGCAGAATCGCCTTTGTGCATCATTGCAACGCCTTCCATGAAATCTGTAGCAAATGCTGGCTCTTTCAGCTGAAGGATATTGTTCGAAGCCGGGATGATTGTTGTTGTGTCGTTCACATAGCAAGCTATTGTAACCTCCAATAAATCACCTATGTTCGGCAATTCTCCGCCATTATTTACATGAAATTGATAATAAAGGCCGCTTTTTGTCGCCTTATAACCCTTTGGTGCGTTGCCATTGCCGCAACTTGTCATCATTGAAAGCATTGCACAGAATGCCATCATCATTACAAATACTTTTTTCATTTTGCGTTTGTTTAAAATTATTTAATTAATTATTTGATTTTCAACAACTTTTACCTTATAAACTATTGTCGCTTTAGGAGGAATCTTATCTCCGTCGCCCAATAAACCGTACGCCAGATGCGAAGGAATGATGATCTCGGCCTCATCTCCTTTATGAAGATACAACACAGCCTCTTCAAGTCCGCTTTCAACACCGCCATGACCTACCATAAACACTTTTTTACCATTTTCTTCAGACGAATATATCAAAGTACCATCCCAAAGCCTCAATTCATAATCCAAAGCAACAATATTTCCTTTTTTTATCAAGTCTCCATCTCCTTGATTTACAATACGATAACGCAATCCTGTACCTGTCTCGACCATATCAAGTTTGTGATTCACGATATAATCATTTATCTTCTCCTTTTCTTGCGAAACCATATATCTATTAGCCCTCTCCAAATACTCCTTTGTCTGCTTTTTGTTGGCAAAATCATCATTTTGCACCTGTTCCATATCATTTGAGCAGGACCAAAAAGCAAACTGCATACTTATAATTGCAAATGTTAATAATATTTTGTTAAAAATCTTTAACATTTATTTGTTTAACAGTGTTTTATATTGAGGTAAAACTTTCACAAATGCATCAACAGCTTGTTCAATGCTACAATTTAATGTTCCTCCGGCAGCATTAGTATGACCGCCGCCGTTAAAATGAGCTTTGGCAAGTTCATGAACAGAGAACTCCCCTTTCGACCTGAACGAAAATCTTATAACACCTTGACGTTCAGTGATTAGTACTGCCATTTTGATATTATCTATCATCAACGGGAAATTCACGACGCCCTCAGTATCACCCACCTGATAATTATAAGCCTCAAGGTCATCTTTGGTCAGATATATGTAAGCAGTATGATATTCGTCAAGAATTGTCATCCTATTACTGATGCAATATCCAAGAAGACGGAGCCTGTTTTCAGAAAAAGTATTATATATCTTATTGTGTATCAACTGATAATCAACTTTCGACGATATCATTTTACCACAAAGTTCAAACATCTCCGGATGATAAATGGAATGTGAAAAAGAGCCCGTATCTGTCATTATTCCGACCAACAGACATGTCGCGATTTTTTCATCAAGGTATTCGTCAAACCCATGATACTGAATCAGTTCCGCCACCAATTCAGATGTACTCGACGTTTCAACATCCGACAAATATTTCACAAATTGGGAATAATCGGCATCTCTATGATGGTCAATAAGAATTTTCGGAGTCTTTGTACAATGGCATAAGTCATTGTGTAACAATCCAGTACGCGACGGATGATTGAAATCGAGATAACATATCAGATCAGCGGCATTGAGGTATTCCACACCTTTTTCTGAATTTTTGTCAAAAATAAGTATATTTTCTATTCCGGGCATCCATGCCAAAAACGAAGGGAAATCGTTGGGGATTATAACTTTAGCATCTATTCCGAGCTTCAACAGAAAAAAATAAAAAGCCAACGACGAGCCGACGGCATCGCCATCAGGATTCACGTGTGAAACGATAACCACGTGTTTATATTGAGATATAAACTCTTTAAACTTATTGAAAAACAAGCATTTAGACATTATAAGATTCTATTTTTTCAGAAAACAAATATACAAATTTTTGTTCAAATCTAAACATCCAAAC
>R20__coassemble_1848_pt1 | contig 10608 bp, 7 predicted proteins | sample R20__metabat2_high_PE_049 | metagenome-assembled genome bin R20 | reverse complement strand
CTTTTTTATTCATAAAATGAAGGATATTACAATTCTTTAACACTTATTGTGTTTGTGCCCGTTATCGTCATCGGGATTTCCATCCCTTCTTCTGATATTGTTACCGACAAAGTGTTTTCTGTAGTCGTTGCTATGATGATACCAGTGCGAGGGTCGATGGATGAATTGCCCTTGAAATTACCTGTAACGTCTTTGGAATTGATGTCTCCAGTGAAACTGAAGTCAATGCTTTTCTTTGAAATGCCGGTAACAGTGCATGTCATGTTGACAGTGTAGTCATAATCACCGACAGAGTTGGTTTTAACAAAAGTCCATTGGCTGCCGACACTCATTTCTTTTTCAGGAAGTTCAATGATGGCGTTTCTCAACTGATTCAAATCGTTGTCATCAGGATTTGTATTCAAGCCCAACTCGTTGAAAGTCATTATGACAGGCTTCTTTATCATGCCTTCATACTCTTTTGCCTGCTGGGCTATCATAGGACTGGTGTTCTGTGGGTTTTCCGAGTCGTATGTGAATGTCATGCCCATTGTTGAACCGGTCATTTTGATGGCTTCAATCTGAGTCTCAAAGGTGGTGCTTTGCTCAGCAATCTCTTTTGCAACAAATGTCTGACGCAGATCTAATTTCTGTGTGGAAGTTATCGACTGACCTTGAACCTTCATCACAGTCTTTTGATTTATCGTAGAGTTGATGACATAAGATTTGTCTTTTTGCGGACGAAGTCTTAATGTTACTCCACTGGCGAATGATACTAATGCCAATCCGATAATCAGCATCAAAGGAATAATAATACTTTTTTTCATTTTACAATAGATTTGATGGTTTATTTAGGCATCTGTGCTCCGTAGCCTTTCACGGCGCCGAACAATTTGATTGCATCCTCGAAAGGATATCTGTTTGCAAACATTGTCGATGATGAGTTGATTGTGCCTTGCTTGTTCAAGCCGAGAAGCGAACGAAGTTGGTTGTCGGCTGAACTTGGTTGGTAGTCAGCGCTTTCTTTGTATGTGGCGCTGGCGAATCCCTTAAGATATGCCTCGTTGAGTTTTCCGTTGAAAACTTTCGGATCTGACATGCCAATGCATCCGTCAATTTCTGTCAAAGCCTCTGCATCCTCAAACTGGTCAACGCTGATCATCAAGAATTTTCCGCCACCGGCGAGTGCCGCGTCAGCACGTCTGTTCAAGAAGAACATGTTGTTGGTGGTTTCTGCGATTTTCTGTGCCTCTTTGTCTTTGTAGTCCAAACGTGCGCGATCGAGACCTGCATAGATGCTGCAGCCGATGATGCAGTGGTCGACATAGCTGTGAGTGCCGTTGTTGTAACGGAAACCGTAGCCCATGTCGTCGTAGTCTTTCAAGCGTGACCATGTGAACAAAACTGTGTTGTTGGTGAAATGAACTGTCTGGTACTTCTGTCCGTTACTGCCCATAACATCGCAGGCAATCATACGGCAGTTCACGAAAATACAGTTGTCAATGGTGACCTCACCTTGGAACATTCCGCCGACTCCGTAATTCGGTGCGTTCACGAAAGCGCAGTTGCGGATGGTGATGGTCTTGCAATTTGGATTGTCGAGATATAACTCTCTTGTCTCTGTAGTCAAAACGTTGGTCAACTCAAGATTTGGGCCGCCAATGCCGCCGGTGCCAATCGGGTTCATCATAGGGCTCTCAACGCCTTTTGGCTTGCCTTCGCCGCGCTGGTTGTATGAGATGCTGTTGCCGCGGTCAAACAAAAGGCCGTCCACCACAATCTCGCCATTCGGGTTGTTCACCTTGATAATCATCGTTCCGCCACCTTTTGCCGTGCCGTTCGATTCTGCTGTAGGCTGAACCATGGTTCTGTATGTCAAGATGTCGCGTGCCGAGAAATCGGTGTTGTAACCGCCGTAAATCTTCACGCATTTTGTGACGTTGATATTACCACAATCCAAAGTTCCGAAATAGTTGCCTTCTGCAACGTAAATTGTCGCGCCTTCAGGAACAGCGTCAATGGCCTTCTGTAAGTTCTTGTAAGGTTTCTCCTTGCTGCCGTCACCTCTGTTGTTACCTGTGTTCTTCGACACATAATACTCCTGTGCGCTGATGGTCATCGCGAAAAGCACAGCCACCGCTAACATTAAGAATCTTTTCATATTTTTAATTTTTTAGTTTATTTTTAAAATGTAGAGACGTCATAATATGGCGTCTCTACTAATATCTAAGGTCTAAAGTTGTGGACCGGCTTTAACTAAAGCTTTTCCAGCCTCATTTGTCGTGAACTTCGCAAAGTTCTTGATGAATCTGCCGGAGAGGTCTTCAGCTTTCTTGTTCCAATCCTCTACATTTGCATAAGTGTCGCGTGGATCCAATATCTTCGGGTCGACGCCTGGCAATGATGTAGGAACCTCGAAGTCGAAGTACGGAATCTTCTTGGTCGGAGCCTTCTCGATTGAACCGTCGAGGATAGCGTCGATGATACCACGTGTGTCGCGGATCGAGATACGTTTGCCGGTGCCGTTCCATCCTGTGTTCACGAGGTATGCCTTTGCGTTGCTCTGTTCCATGCGTTTCACGAGTTCTTCAGCATATTTTGTCGGATGCAGCTCGAGGAATGCCTGGCCGAAGCATGCGCTGAATGTCGGAGTAGGCTCTGTGATGCCGCGTTCTGTACCTGCCAGTTTTGCAGTGAAACCGCTCAGGAAGTAGTATTTGCACTGGTCTGGAGTCAAGATTGAGACTGGTGGCAACACTCCGAAAGCGTCAGCTGAAAGGAAAATCACGTTCTTTGCAGCAGGACCCGATGACACTGGACGTACGTTCTTCACAATCTTCTCGATGTGCTCGATAGGGTAGGAGACACGTGTGTTTTCTGTCACGCTCTTGTCTTTGAAGTCGATTTTGCCGTTGGCGTCCACTGTGACGTTTTCGAGCAATGCGTTGCGTTTGATTGCGTTGTAGATGTCCGGCTCGCTGTCTTTGTCGAGGTTGATGACCTTTGCATAGCAGCCGCCTTCAAAGTTGAACACGCCTTCGTCGTCCCAGCCGTGCTCGTCGTCACCGATGAGTAAACGTTTCGGGTCGGTCGACAAAGTGGTCTTTCCTGTTCCTGACAAACCGAAGAAGATAGCTGTGTTTTCGCCCTTCATGTCGGTGTTTGCTGAGCAGTGCATTGAGGCGATGCCTTTCAATGGCAGATAGTAGTTCATCATTGAGAACATACCTTTTTTCATCTCACCGCCGTACCATGTGTTCAAGATAACCTGCTCGCGTGATGTCACGTTGAATGCCACGCAGGTGTCGCTGTTCAATCCTAACTCTTTGTAGTTCTCTACCTTGGCCTTCGATGCTGTGTAAACAGTGAAGTTTGGTTTGAACTCTTTCAGTTCTTCCTCAGTCGGTTTGATAAACATGTTGAGCACGAAATGAGCCCGCCAAGCCACCTCCATGATGAAACGCACAGCCATGCGTGTGTCTTTGTTCGCGCCGCAGAAAGCGTCAACAACATACAGGTTCTTGCCCGAAAGCTCTTTCTTTGCGAGGTTTCTCACTTCTTCCCACACTTTCTCGCTCATCTCGTGGTTGTCGTTCGGATAAACAGGGGTGTTCCACCACACGGTGTCCTTCGAGTTCTTGTCCATGACGATGTATTTGTCCTTAGGCGAACGGCCGGTGTAAATACCTGTCATCACGTTGACAGCGCCGAGTTCGGTTAAAACGCCCTTGTCAAAACCTGTCAAAGCAGGGTTCATCTCGTCTTTGAACAAATCTTCGTATGACGGATTATAATAAATTTCCTTGACATCTTTGATGCCGTAAGAGGTCAAAGCCTCTCTCAATTCGTTGATGTTTTTAGCCATATACTTTTAAATTGATAAAATTTCTTAAATAATCTGCAAAGTTCTAAATAAAATTTCAAAAAAGCAACAGTTTTGAAAAAATAAATTTTTTTGACAGTTAAAACAGAGAAATTATGTAATTTTACGGCCTAAATTTTTTGACAATGACTTATTTTTTGTTTTATTTCATATTATATCCGCTGTCGATATTGCCATTGGCGTTGCTTTATGTCATTTGCCTGCCGCTTTATTTGGTTTTGGCATTTATAATAAGGTATAGGAGAAAGATTATTGACGACAATTTTGCAAAGTCGTTTCCGGAATGGAGCAGGAGAGAGGTGAGAAAGGCGAGATACAGGTATTATTGGCATTTCATGCAGCTTGCCGCCGAGATGATTAAGATGCTGACAATGAGTCGCAAAAACGTGCTGAGACGTTATCATTGCTCGAATCCTGAAGTTGTAAACAAGTATTTCGACCAAGGCAAGAGTGTCGTTCTGATGTCGAGCCACCATAACAACTGGGAATGGATGGTTTTAAGCGTCGATATGCAGTTCAAGCATCACGGAATAGGAGTGGGGGCGCATAACACAAACAAGGTTTTCGAGAAGCTGATTAACAGAGCGAGAACGCGTTACGGTGACCAAGTGGTTTTTCATGACAATGTTCGCGAAGTGATGGCGTATCATGAGGAAAACCATATCCCTGCGGCTTATATGATTCTTTCAGACCAGAGCCCAAGCAATGTCAATCGTTGCTATGTCACTGATTTCCTGCATCGTAAGACAGGGTTTATCCGCGGCTCTGAAGGCTTCGCCCGTAAATACGACCTTCCGGTTTTATATTACGAAGTAATCAAAGAACGCATGGGCAAATATCGTCTTGATGTTCATGAAATCTGCGAACATCCTAACGAATTGCCTGAAGGAGCCATCATGCAGAAATACGTGGAATTACTGGAACAGACGATTAAAAACCACCCATACTACTGGCTGTGGAGTCATAGAAGGTGGAAACATAAGTTTGATTAAATAAATAAGGCGCCGCGTTTCGCGGCGCCTTATTTTTATTTATTTGCGATCAGCCTTAATCGCAGCCTGTGCCGCAGCTAATCTTGCAACCGGCACGCGGAATGGTGAGCATGAAACATAGTTCAAACCGACACCGTAGAAGAATTCCACTGATGCAGGGTCACCACCGTGCTCGCCGCAAACACCGCACTTAAGGTTGTTTCTGGTCGAACGTCCGCGTTCAACACCCAACTTCACCAGCTGGCCAACGCCTTCCTGATCCAATGTGTTGAATGGGTCAGCAGGGATAATCTTCTGGTCGATGTAGCTGTGAACGATAGCGTTGACGTCGTCACGTGAGAAACCGAATGTCATCTGGGTCAAGTCGTTTGTACCGAATGAGAAGAACTGTGCGACACTTGCGATCTTGTCAGCGACTAATGTTGCGCGTGGGATCTCAATCATTGTGCCGTACATGTATTCGATTGTCAGACCGTACTGTTTCTCAACTTCAGCCTTAACGCGTTCTGCGATGGCTTTCTGATGTTCAAGCTCTTTCACGTTGATTGTGAGAGGAACCATGATCTCGAGATGTGGATGGTTGCCTTCCTTCATCAACTGTGCTGTTGCCTCAAACAAAGCGCGGAACTGTGTCTCTGAAATCTCTGGGAACACGATGCCAAGACGAACGCCACGGAGACCCATCATCGGGTTGACCTCGTGTAATGCGTCGACGCGTTTCTGGAGTTCCTTAAGATCCATGCCACGTTCTTTAGCGAGCTCCTGCTGCTTCTCAAGTGTATGAGGAACGAACTCGTGGAGTGGTGGGTCCATCAAACGGAATGTCACCGGTTTGCCGTCCAAAACCTTCAATGTTGCCTTTGCCGATTCGCGGATGTAAGGCTCGAGTTCTGCCAAAGCTACAACGCGTTCTTCTGTTGTGTTTGCAAGAATCATGTTACGGAGTTTTGCAAGAGGTTTCTCGCTGTTCTTGCCGTAGAACATGTGCTCGATACGGAACAAGCCGATACCTTCAGCGCCGAAGCTCACTGCTTTCTGTGCGTCGTCCGGGTTATCTGCGTTGGTGCGGACACCCATCTTGCGGTATTTGTCAACTAAGCGCATGAACTCCTGGAAACGTGGGTTTTCTGTAGCGTCGATGGTCTTCACAGTGCCGTCGTACACATAACCCTTTGTTCCGTTCAATGAAATCATGTCGCCTTCTTTGTATGTCTTGTCACCGATTTTCACAGTGCCTTCTTTCTCGTTGATGTGAACGGCCTCGCAACCTACGATGCAGCATTTACCCCAGCCACGTGCAACCAAAGCTGCGTGTGAGGTCATACCGCCACGCTGTGTGAGGATACCGTCAGCAGCACGCATACCTTCAACGTCCTCAGGGTTGGTCTCTTCACGGACGAGGATGTTGGCTTCCTTGTTCTTGCGGAATGCCATTGCTTTCTCGCTGCTCAATGCGATTCTACCGACCGCACCGCCAGGACCTGCTGGAAGACCATGAGCCAAAACGCTCTTGTTCTTCTCGTCTTTCATGTCGAGGATAGGGTGGAGGAGCTCGTCAATCTGGTTGACACCGAGTCTCATGACAGCTGTAGCCTCGTCGATTCTGCCTTCGTGAAGCATGTCGAGTGCCATGTTGACTGCTGCAACGCCTGTACGTTTACCGACGCGGCACTGCAACATGTATAACTTACCGTCCTGGATTGTGAACTCGATATCGAGCATGTCTTTGTAGAAGTCTTCAAGTCTTGCTCTAACGTCGCACAACTCTTTGTAAGTCTGTGGCATAAGCTCTTCCATTGAAGGCATGTTCTTGTTCTTCTCGTTCTTTGTATCGTTGTTCAACGGGTTAGGTGTGCGGATACCGGCCACGACGTCTTCGCCCTGTGCGTTGATCAGCCACTCGCCGTAGAACTTGTTGTCACCTGTAGCAGGGTCACGTGTGAAAGCTACACCTGTTGCTGAGTTTTCACCCATGTTACCGAACACCATCGTCTGCACGTTGACGGCTGTTCCCCAATCCTCAGGAATACCTTCGATTCTTCTGTATGACACAGCTTTCTTGCCGTTCCAGCTCTTGAACACGGCTCTGATACCGCCTTCAAGCTGAAGCTCTGCATCATCCGGGAACTCTGTGCCGAGAACTCTCTTGATGGTAGCTTTGAATTCTTCTGCCAAAGCCTTGAGCTCGTCTGCTGTGATTTCTGTATCTGACTTGTAACCTTTCTTTGCCTTGAATTCATCGAGCATGTCATCCAAAATCTTGCGGATGCCTTTGCCTTCTGCTGGTTCCTTGTCCTCAGCCTTCTCCATGACGACGTCGGCGTACATCATGATAAGACGACGGTATGAGTCGTAAACGAAACGAGGATTGTTGGTCTTCTTAATCAAACCAGGGATTGTCTTTGAGCAGAGACCGATGTTCAAAACGGTGTCCATCATACCCGGCATCGACTGGCGCGCGCCTGAACGGCATGACACTAAGAGAGGATTCTCTGCGTCGCCGTATTTCATGCCCATGATGTTCTCCATATTCTTGATTCCTGCGTGAACCTCGTCCATCAAACCTGCTGGAAGCTGGCAGTTGTTTGCGTAATAAGCTGTGCAGCATTCAGTTGTGATTGTGAGACCTGCTGGAACCGGTAAACCTAACAGACACATCTCCGCTAAGTTTGCACCCTTACCACCCAACAAATTCTTCATTGTTGAGTTACCCTCGGCTGTACGGTTGCCGAAAAGATAAACGTACTTGGTATTTTTCATGCTTTTCAAAATTATTTATTTGTTATTCTCTTGAATTTCAATCAGTTATAGCTAATGTGCGCATTTTTTCTAAAAAACTTGCAAAATTACATTTTTTTTCAAAAAATTCCAAGTTTTTTTTGAAAAAATCGTATCTTTGTGAAAAATTTTTAAAATGTTAAGATTAATAGGTGCTTTAGCGATAATTTTTATCGTTTATGTATTGGTGAAAACTCTTATAAATAATATGAGAAGATCTGATAATCAATTTAGTACGAATGGAGGATGCAGCTCCGGATTGATAGGGGCGGGGATTGGTTTTATCATAGGCGGCGGCCCGATAGGAGCTATTATCGGATATGCACTCGGCTCGCTTTTCGGCAACAGTTATACAAAGGAAGATGTGCGTTTTATGGGCGCTAATCCTCGTCAACAGGATTTTTCAGCAAGTTTGCTCGTGCTTTCCGCTGCCGTGATGAAAGCCGACGGCGTCGTGAAAAAATCGGAACTCGACTATGTGAAACGCTTCTTCCTCTCTAATTTCGGACAGGAACAGGCTGAGAAGTATATACTCACTTTGCGCGAGATTCTGAAACAGGATATCCAAATCGCTGAAGTGAGCCAGCAGATCGGCCGTTACATGGATTATTCCTCAAAACTGCAGCTGCTGCATTACTTGTTTGGCATCGCTTCAGCAGATGGACAAGTGCATGATCTTGAAATCAATGTCATAGAAACGATTTCGCGTTATATGGGCATATATACCTCTGATTATGAATCAGTTAAGGCTATGTTTGTCAAAAAAGTCGACGATGCTTATACAATCTTGGGCATTGATCCTTCTGCCTCGGATGATGAGGTCAAGAAAGCCTATCGCGAAATGGCTAAAAAGAATCATCCTGATAAAGTGGCTTATCTTGGCGACGATGTCAGAAAGGCGGCAGAAAAGAAATTCCAGGAAATCAACGACGCATACGATAGAATCAAGAAACAGCGCGGATTGGTTTAACTATTTGAATAGCCTCCATCTGGCTCCAAATATCAATCTTGAATCCCTCATAGGATAATGCGGTGTCGTGAAATACCTGTTGTCTTGCTTGAATGAATAGAGATTGGTGTATCCTAAGAAGATGTTAGCTCTTTTTAATTTGAAAGTAATGTAGAAATCAACGAAAGGGTAATTGCCTATTTTTACGGTTTTCTGCAGATAGAATGTCCTAAGCGCAGGCATATATGCATCCGCATAATACTCTGTAAAATAATTGACTACGAATGACGGCTGCATTATCGATACACCTTTCACCAGTGTTATGTTCCAACCGAATTTTATCTTGCTGTGGATAAATGGCAGATGTAAAATATTTTCATTGTCAGACATCTGGATTGAAGCGAAACCACTTACCTCAAGAAGCCTGATTCTTACGTAGAAATTCGCGAAAGCTGATGCTATGACAACAGGTATCGCATGTTGAGTAGGCTTGGCATCTAAATCGAAATATATGTAATGGTCAATGGTTGTCTGTTTCAAACCGATTGAAAACCAAGGGGTTTCATATACTCCTTGAAGTCTTATGTATGTCGTCGGACTGAAATCATTATTCCATCTGAAATTGTTGGAATAATAGTATTGCTCAAACCAATCAGCTGATTGTCTGGAAATATTGACATTAAAGACCAAGTCGCCGAAATTTTTCTTAAATGTTCCCAAAAACTGCTTCCATTGTCCTTCCAGCATGAAATCTCCAGCCTGATAATCAGTCAATATTATTTCTCCCTTGCCTGTGATTCTGGTTGTTTTTAATATGTTCATTGTAATTCCGGCAGTCGCACGTATGTTCTGGTAATAACTTTTACCGAATTGCGCTCCTGTCAAAATATCGGTATATCCGCTATGATATGTATAATTATGTTCAAGACCCACTGATAAGTAGAATGGGATGTCATTTTTATATTGGCCGTATGACAATGAATTCCAACTGATACTGTTTCTGATCGTATAGAAATTTATGCTGTCATAGGTTTTGTCCTTATTAATTAAGGTGTCAAAATTGTCATAAAATCCGGATGTCGGATCTGTGTCTGAATATATGTATCTGTTTAATTGATAATCAAAAGAATGGCATAACCTGCCGAATCCGATTCTTTTATCTTTTTTGATATCTGAATAGCTTATAATGAAGTATTGGCTGATGCCGAAACCTGTAACGCTGATTTTATTTTTGGCATGTTGAAGGTTGACAGGGATAACGGTTTTGTCGGTTTCAATTAACTCTGTGAAAAGAGAGTCGTTAGTGATTCCACCGTTTTCATAAGCGTCTATGTCATTCATGACATAATATCCGTTTACTCCATACCTGTTATCTCTTGTGTTCCAACGGAAATTGGCTACAAAATTGTAGTTCTGGGCAAAACTTCTTTGATAAACAGATGGTGCATAGTCTATGTTGAATTTCAGAGTCACGAAAAATCTGGGCTGAAATTCTCGGCTGAACAGAATATCCAAATGCTGTTCTTTTTTACCGCCCATCATATATTTGATCTCTGTAAATGGTTGATAGATAATTGGATATATAATATCCTTTTTGGTTATGATAAATTTGTCGTAGGCTGTCAGCTTGTCGTTAAAACCGATAGTGGAAGGGTAGGAGAACTCCAGATTTTTGTGAGCATGTCCGGAATTACTTAACTCCTGGTAATACTCCATAGGTTGGTTTGTAGGGTCGTAAAACGACGCGGAAAGGGTAGTGGTATCCCAAACTTTTATGTCTCCAAGTTGTTGATTGTCAAGCTTTTCATAGAAATATCTAACAACGGTTGAGTCTATTGGAATAGAATCGTTTTTATTCTCAAAGATATTTGATGCCATTGAAGTTCGGCATAATATCACACCTATTAATATTAATATGATTCTTGCAATTTTCACAATGCAAAGATAGTAAATTTAATAAGATGTTGAGGATAATTAATAAAAAAAGAAGGAACCAATAATTTGATTCCTTCTAAGGGTTTGGCGAC
>R20__coassemble_1840_pt1 | contig 10637 bp, 2 predicted proteins | sample R20__metabat2_high_PE_049 | metagenome-assembled genome bin R20 | reverse complement strand
GATCCCTGAAAACACGCTCCGCTTTCCAAGGCATTTGGAACTCTCTCGACCACTTCTCTCTACCCTACCGTGTCTAATGACCGATTTGGGTTTATGGAATAAACAATGGGAGGTTTGGTGTTCTGAGGAGTGGGAATGGTGAGGGCAAAAGCCAACATTGCACTGACAAACCTTGTCTACAACATGTGCAGACTAGTGCAGATTAAGAAATACCAACCCAATTTAATTGCGATTCAATAGACAGAATATCAAATGATTACCACCTACGTCAAAAATATGGTAAATAACTTATTGTCAAATGAAAAAAATAGTCGTATCTTTGCACCCGTAAACCAATTGTTAAACAACGGTTGTCTGGCAGATTAATGGCTTCTGTCTGTTTGGATGACCAAAAGGTGAATAAATAGAACCCACAATAAAACAATCCATCCATTATGGACATAACGGAAAACATTGCATATAGAGCGTTTCGGGCGGAGGATGCGACCTCGTATTCTGCTTCTGCGAGGTCAAAATCCCCCACGCGGAAAACAATCATAAATGGACAAAAACGTTTTTTAAAAACACTAATGCTCTTGGTTCTTCTTCTGAGAGTGATTATTGTCCAAGCCCAAGACTACTCCTTTTCTATCCAAACATCAAATGGACAGACCTTGTTTTTTAATATTCTCAACGGGTCGCAAGTTCAGCTGACCCATGAAAGCAATTATAGCCCATTCTACTCAAACAAGCCCTCGGGTGAACTTCAAATACCTTCAAGCGTTGTGCATGAGGGGGCAACATATTCTGTGGTCTCTATAGGCGAAAAATCCTTTTGGGGATGCGACAACCTTGTAACGGTAACCATACCAAATTCTGTAACAACAATAGGTGCTGATGCTTTTGTGGGATGTAAATCGCTCACCTCGGTTTCACTTCCGTCTTCGATTACCACAATCGCGAATGGGACATTCATGGGATGTCATTCATTGGCATCAATTGCAATACCACAAGGAGTTACAAGTATTGGAGAGGATGCTTTTTCAAATTGCGTCGGGCTTGTTTCCGTTTCCATACCGTCATCGGTGAACTCGATAGGCCGCTATGCTTTCAGAAACTGCAGCAGTCTTTCATCAATCACAATACCGCCGTCGGTTACAACTCTACAGGAAGAGGTTTTCTATTACTGTACCAGTTTATCGGCCATAACACTCCCATCGACAATTACAACTATAGGTGTACGGGCTTTTGCCGGATGCCGCAACCTTGAATCCATCGCCCTTCCGGCAGGACTCGTCACAATAGGCAATGAGGCCTTTTCGTATTGTACTGAGATTGTGACGATAACCATTCCCAACACAGTAACAAACATAGGAAATAAAGCCTTTCTTTGCTGTTCGAAACTTTCTGGAATAAATATCGGCACTAATGTCACCAGTATAGGAAGCGAGGCTTTCACTGAGTGCCACTCGTTGCAGTCGATAGTAATACCCAATTCGGTCACCAACATAGGAATGCGTGCATTCAAATTTTGCAGCCGGCTGGAGCGAGTGACTCTATCGAATTCGCTGACACAAATAATCAACGACCTCTTTGCATACTGCGGAAATCTGGATTCGGTGGAGATTCACAGTGGAGTGACCAAAATTGGCACAAATGCCTTTTTAGGATGCCGTGGTTTAAGTGCAGTAACATTGCCCGCCACACTGGATGAGATAGGGAGTGCTGCATTTCAATCGTGTGAGATGCTGGAGAGCATCACAATACCCAATTCTGTCACACAGATAGGGACAGGTGCATTCAGCTACTGCTACAGTTTGAAGTCGGTAATTCTTCCAAATGCGCTAAACCAAATAAATGCAAACACGTTCGAATATTGTTCTAATCTGCAGTATGTATTCCTTCCATCCTCGATAACAGCAATCGGCAACAAAGCATTCGCCAATTGCGGAAAGCTCTCATGTGTCACAATTGCCGGAAATGTCAGCTCAATAGGGAGCAATGCGTTTCAGGGAGTGAACAGAATCCGCTATAACGGGACTGCCGCCGGAAGCCCTTGGGGAGCAGGAGAAATACAGAACCACTGGTATTACAACAACGGACTTTATTATACCTCGTCGGCGATGGACACATTGACCGGCGCCGACATTACCATCGACACTCTCGTAATACCGACAAGCGTGAATACTATCGGGGTTTATGCTCTTGCCCATCATACAGACCTCGTTTCTGTCACGATACCAAACTCGGTTACAGCGATAGGTACATCGGCATTTGCATATTGCTATTCGCTATCGCCTGTCACCATACCAAACAATGTGGCAAGCATTGCAAGTAACGCCTTCACTGATGTTACGATGATATATTATCAAGGCAGCGTAGGAGGATCTTTCGGGGCTCGATGCAGAAACGGATATGAGGAAAACGGCTTGTACTATACAAATAGCAGCAAAACAAGTCTGATTGGAGCCAACAGGGATGTCACTGTCGCCAACATACCATCGTCGGTGCTGACAATCAAAGCAAAAGCTTTCTACAACCACAAACTACTCGAAACAGTTACTATCCCTTCATCGGTAGGGATGATACTAAATAGCACTTTTGAAGGCTGCACATCTCTCTCCTCGATAAATATACCATCGAATGTGACTGCCCTAGGGTCTGATTGTTTCAAAAATTGCAAATCACTTACAACGATTACATTGCCATCGGCATTAACACAGATAGTAAACAATCTTTTTTACAATTGCAGTAGTCTTCAATCCATCACCATTCCCAATTCCGTGACCAATATTGGACACTCTGCCTTCTACGGATGCAGCGACTTGGCAAGCGTCACCTTCGGCAATTCGCTGCAGAGCTTAGGAACACAAGCCTTCCGCTACTGCAGGAGCCTATCCTCGATTACACTGCCCGCAACAGTCAGCAACACTGGCGAATCTGTTTTTGCCAATTGTTCGGCGCTTGAAAGCATAGCCCTTCCCGAATCGCTTACCCACATGGGAAGATTCATGTTCCAGTATTGTCCCAGCCTTACGACAGTGACGGGAGGAAGCAACATACAAACCATAGGAGAATACTCATTCGACGGCTGCATTGGACTCAGCACATTCCATTGTTTCAACGCATTGGATTCGATAGGGCAATACGTCTTTCGCGGATGTTCGAGACTTCGCCGAGTAGAGTTCAACACCGCACTCTCAGCCATAGGTTCCAACGCTTTTTACCGTTGTGCATCGATCGACACACTTTATTTTAACGAACGGCTAAAAAGAATACACAACCAAGTTTTTACATACTGCTACGGCTTAAAGCATATAGAAATGCCTGATTCGCTCACCACTATCGGGAGCGACGCTTTCTACGGTTGTAGCAACCTTTTAAAACTTGATTTAGCCGACAAACTAAGAGCGATAGACATTTCGGCTTTTTCGGAATGTTATGCATTGGAGACAATCACAACAGGAAGTTCGCTCAACACAATAAACAGCAGTGTGTTCCTGAATTGCAAGCGACTAATTAGTGTCGACCTATCACCTGCCGTAAGAGAGATTAAATCTACAGCCTTCTATGGATGTGCAAAACTGCCGCATATTGTTATTCCCGATTCGGTGACGACTATCGAAAGTAATGCTTTTACCAATAACAGCTCGATGAGGAGTGCCGTAATAGGGGTGGATGTGAACTTTATCGGAAACCAGGCTTTCAGCACAGGAAATCCATTGTGTGTCACCTTTAAGAGATGCACACCGGCATCATTGGGGACACAGGTGTTCTCAAACGGTTCAAACTTCTTTGTCCCCCAAGGCTGTCTGTCGGCCTATCAAGGTGCAACAGGATATACATCACTCAATATCGCTGAGCGTCATCAATACAGTGCATCCGTGTCGGGAGGACATGGAACGGTGCAAATAATCGACACCTTCGGATGTTCGAGCACGGTGACCTTTGTAGCCAATGCTGAAAGTGGATACCATTTTGCCGGCTGGAGTGACGGCAGTACCGATTCCATCTACACCGTTACCCTTACGCAAGACACCAACCTTTTGGCATCGTTTATTTCGAACGCAAGCACACCTTCAGGAGTTCCATTACCATACTGCGAAAGTTTTGACAGCTATCCTTCGGGCGAAGGTCACATGCCAACCTATTGGAAAGGATACAATACCCTGTCGATAGACAATGGAAGATATCCTTTCATATCCACCACGGACTATTATTCGCCTTACAAGTCTTTGGAGATGCATATCATGGGGGATAATAGTTGTTTTGCAATATTACCCGACTTCGCCATTGACTCGCTGCAGCAGCTGAGACTCCATTTCATGCTCCGAAACAGACCAACATACAATGGACTATTTATCATCGGTGTTCTACCCGACACAAACAACATCAGCTCCTTTGTCCCGTTGGACACAATCTTTCCTCCAGACAGCCATTACATTCCTGTCGACTATTCGTTCGAGAACTATCATGGAACAGCACGACGAGTTTCATTTTTGGACAGACCAGCCACAGGATCCGCTCACCACAACTTATATATAGAAGACTTTATTGCCGACACATGGGAACATCCGGCAATCATCGAAACAGATGTCACCACATACTCATCATACACATGGACAGACGGTAACACATACGACTCTGACACCACAGTCAGAGAAATGCTGACATCCACCAGCACCTGTGGCTCTATAGCCCAACTGAACCTAAAAGTACTACCACCCAATACTGTTGAATTGCCCTACTGCGAAGACTTCGACAGCTATCCATCTGGCGAGGGAAACATGCCGACATACTGGAAAGGCTATAATACCTTGTCTATGGATTTGGGAAGATTTCCACATGTCAATTCCGGCAGAAGTCACTCACCCTCTAATTGTTTTTGTATGAGGGCATTCTCGAACTATTCCTGTTATGCAATGCTCCCGAACTTCAACCTTGACTCAATCCAGCAACTCAACATTTCATTCAATGTGATGAAAACTGATGATGAGCCAGGAAGGCTCATCATGGGAGTACTTACCGACACCACGAGCTACAATTCATTCATTCCCCTGGACACCATAGATATTCCATTATACAACCAGTGGGTTCCTGTGCAATACTCGTACCGCAACTATCATGGAACAGCCAAAAGGGGTTGTATACTTGATAGAAGAATATACAACAGTGCTGGAAATCTCTATATCGATGATTTTGTCGCTGACACCTGGGAGCGACCACGATTGGAGCGCTATAATGGAACAGTAGTTCGGGTCACTTCGAATAATGCCGATTATTGGCTGGAATATGGCGCGCAAGGGTTTACACCCGGATCAAGTTCCTCGACATTGCTCCATGTGACCCAAAATCAATACATCCTCACAGGTCTTGATTCGTCGGCATCATACGACTTCTATGCCTATCCTTATAACGGACCATATCTGGATAGAGGCAGCTGCAGCAATCCACTCGCTGTCGTCAACATCATTCAGTCGTCGGTCACAATAGTTAATGACACATCAATTTGCGATGTCGTTCCATTCACATGGAAAGGGCATTATTTCACCGCATCAGGAGAATATCGTGATACCATTTCCACTCCCTTGGGATATGACAGCATCTTTGTAACAAGGGTCCAGATGCATTCCTCATCGTCGACAATCGATAGCGTTACAGGATGCAATTCTTTCACTTGGCAGAATGGAATAACCTATAATGCCTCCACGACAACACCACAAGTCGTTTTGAACAATATGTTTGGCTGTGACAGCATCATTCATCTACATCTAACCATCTATCCTCAAGAAAATAACACGCTTAACGTATCGGCTTGTGACAGCTACACATGGGATGTGACCGGACAGACCTATACCACCGACACAATTGTTGAAGTGATAACTCAATCTGGCACATGTTACGACACCACTATGCTGATTCTTATGATTCGACCCTCTCCAACACTCACCCACATTCCGGACACTATCATCAATCAAGGCACATCAGTGACGCTACATGCTTCGGGAGCTAACCTTTTCACCTGGTATGATGCTGATGGCAACGTGTTATCGAATAGCAGCGACATTACACTTTCCCCCAGCACATCAACAATTTACTACTTTGAAGCCTTCAATGATGGCAACAACACCATATACAACGGCGATTTTGAATTGGGAAATGTGGGATTCAATACAAGTTATCATTATAGCAGTAATTTGTATCCCGAAGCATACTATTATATCGGTTCAAATGCCCACACCTACCATGCAGGCTTCACTGGAGCTCATGACCATACCTCAGGTTCAGGGAAATATATGATTGTAAATGGGGCAGGAACGGCAGGAGTTAATGTGTGGTCACAAACTGTTTCCGTCTCTCCGCATACCGAATACGCCTTTTCGGTATGGGTTTGCAGCGTTTCGCCTTATCCTATCAGCCTTCAAGCTCTTCTCCAATTCAGCATTAATGGAACACAAATCGGAGAACCTTTCCGTGCCCCTCTGAATTTGAACACATGGATAAATTTTTATGAGGTATGGAATAGCGGCGAGAACACAACAGCAACAATATCAATCTTGAACCAAAACACTGCATCGGGTGGAAATGATTTCGGCATTGATGATATTAGCTTTACCGATTTAACCTCTTGTCGCTCACACGATTCTGTTCGAGTATTGGTAGGACATCACTACGATAGGACAATATGTTTCAACCAATTGCCATATACTTGGAATGGTGTAACTTTCACACGTGCTGGTGTTGCCTCTGCCACACTTACTGGCAGTCATGGTCAAGACAGTATCGTGTTGATGAACCTGATGGTCAAACCTTCATTACAAGCAGAGGCATTCGACACTATCTGTGATAATGATCTTTTCCTCTTTAATGGAACAAACCTTACATCTTCCGGAACCTATCTGGATACTCTCACAGCACAGAATGGATGCGACAGCATAGTGACTCTGCAGCTCACTGTAAAAAATAGCAGTTCGAGTGATACGTCGGCAACGGCTTGCGACAGCTTTACTTGGTATGGGACCACATACACAGCAGGCGGAACGCTTGAGTACCACCTGACAAATGCAGCCGGATGCGACAGCACGGCAACTCTGCATCTTACCGTCAATCATAGTAACTCGGCAATCGAGACAATTACTGCATGCAACAGTTTCTATTGGCATGGTGACTTCTTCACAGAAAGCACCAACAACGCCACATTTACTTCATCGAACATTCAGGGGTGTGATTCGGTTACCACCCTGCATCTTACCATCAACCACTGTTCTACCACTATTCTTACTGTATGCGACAGCCATACGTGGAATGGAACTCTGTACTCAACCAGCGGGACTTATATTCAGGGAAGCGACACGCTTGTCCTTACTGTCAATCACAGCACCTCGGGGGATACTACAGCAACGGCATGCGACAGCTTTACTTGGCATGGAACCACATACACAGCTGGCGGGATGCCTGAGTACCACCTAACAAACGCAGCCGGATGCGACAGCACGGTAACTCTGCATCTTACTGTCAACTACAGCAGTTCGGGCGATACTACAGCCATCGCTTGTGATAACTTTACCTGGTATGGGAACACTTACACGGCAGGAGTCACGCCTCAATACCCTCCAACCCGCACCATCACCAACACCGCAGGTTGCGATTCGATTGTAACACTGAACCTTACCCTACACAACAGCACCACGGGTGATACTACAGCCATCGCATGCGACAGCTTTACTTGGCATGGAACCACATACACAGCAAGCGAGACTCCTGAGTATCACCTAACAAACGCAGCTGGATGCGACAGTACGGCAACTTTGCATCTTACCGTCAACTACAGCAGTTCGGGTGATACGTCGGCAACGGCTTGCGACAGCTTTACTTGGTATGGGACCACATACACAGCAGGCGGAACGCTTGAGTACCACCTGACAAATGCAGCCGGATGCGACAGCACGGCAACTCTGCATCTTACCGTCAACTACAGCAGTCAATCAAATTATAGCGAAACCATTATCGAAAACCAGTTGCCATACACTTTCATTGGCAGATTGTACACTATTTCGGATTTTCATAATTACACACTCAATGACACTATTACAATTACAAATGCCGTTGGATGTGACAGTATTATTTACTACAATCTAACCTTTTCCCCAAACAAGAACACCTATCTTGACAGCAGTGTGTGCGACAACGAGATACCCATTATTTGGGACAATATCATCTTTACGGAAGCTGTAACCAAAATTGATAGTCTTATAGCTTCCTCAGGTGCTGACAGTTTGGTTCACCGCACTCTTATTGTCCATAGCACTTACCATTGGCACGATACTGCAACAATATGTGAGAACTCATTCCCATACACTTGGCGTGACTCAACCTTTGCCATAGGGACAGAAAGTGGCGATTATACACTGTCGCGCTCTTCAATCTACGGCTGTGACAGTATCATATCAATTAATCTCACAATCAGCCCCATATACGCTTACTACGACACTGCTGCAATATGCGCTGACGCAACTCCATACGTTTGGCTTGACACCTCTATCAATATATCATCCACAATTAGCACATCCCAAACCAACATCTATTCACTTCACCGTTACACTTCCAATGGGTGTGACAGTATACGCACACTAATACTTTCAATTCATCCGCTTTTCGACATACACGACTCGATAACTATCTGCGAGAACGCATTACCGCTCACTTGGCGTGACACTACAATAGCAATCGGAAACCATTCTGGAATATTTACACGAAATTACCCATCCATTAACTTGTGCGACAGCACATGCACACTTCACCTAACGATAGATACCAATACCAGCGGGATCGTACACGAATATATTGTTGAAAACGACCTACCCTATACCTATCACGGGGTCACCATGTATGGTGACACAAACGGAATAGATATCCTATTGCAAAATGTTCACAACTGCGACAGTAATGTAACTTACAGTCTGACAGTATGGCGCAATACATTCTCCAATATCGACAGTTCCATTTGCCAAAACGAACTGCCCTTCCATTGGAACAACATAACGTTTACTGGAGACTCAACCTTCTACAATCCACAGCAGCACACTTTCAATTTATCAGATACACTCACGTCACACACTGGCGCTGACAGCATTGTATATATGCACCTGACTATCCAAAGCATCTATCATACAGATGAAGTTCAGAATTTATGCCGCGACGCACTGCCTTATACCTGGCATGACACTTTATTTTCAGAAGGACAAAACAGTGGAGTCTTCCATCGCAATTACCAGAGTGTCTTCGGATGTGATAGTAGTTTTACTTTACAACTAACCATCAATGAAGTATATAACACAATTGATTCTGTTCAGAGTTGCACTCCGTACACATGGATTAATGGCATAACATACACATCTCCAACCACCGATCCTATTTTCATGCTGAACAGCATTGCCGGATGTGACAGTGTAATCCACCTCTATTTCAGCTACTTTGAGCCCGTGTTCACAATGTTGACTGACAGCCTTTGTGCTGGAAGCACCTACCTTTTCGGTGACAGGGAACTTACATCGGGAGGTATATACGAAGACACTTTAACGGCAGCAAATTTCTGTGACAGTATCATCACACTGACACTTACACAACTGACACCACCAGCCATCGACATAACCACTCGACAAGACTGCCAATCCCTGATACATACAATTCAGGCCTCGACTACGGTCGATTACATTCACTGGGATGTGAATGAGGGTACATGGAATCCAAATTGGGGATTGCAAAGCAACCGTCAGATTTTGGTGCGTACCAACAAAAACATCAACTTGACACTCACTGCTGACTATACAGGAACAGAGACCTGTCCTGCAAGCGAATCTATTACAATAGCTCCAATTGTTCAACCAATGGCACAAATGAAAGTGACACCTGAACAACTGACCTTTGGATCTGGTAATGTTAATGCCATCGACTTAAGCTCGGGAGCAACACATCATCAATGGTTTGTCAACAGCGATGATTTTGGCGAGAGTCATCAAATCAACTACACTCCCAACCTTGATGAAGACTCGATAGTAATAATGCTTGTCGCAACATCACTCTATTGTACCGATTCGACTGCCACAACTATTCGAATATTCCATACCGACATTTTTGCTCCGAATGCATTCACTCCCGATGAGAACAGCAACAAGGAGTTCCGTATTTTTATTGAAGACTATATCGATTTTGACCTATACATTTACAATAGACAGGGATTACTGGTGTTTCACTCCAACGATATTACTAATGCCTGGGATGGTAGCCACAAAGGTCATCCCTGTGTACAAGGCAGCTATGTGTGGATACTCAAGTACACCACCAAAGATATGCCTAAAACGCCGCAAGAAAAGAAAGGTACAGTTCTGCTACTTAGATAACCTCACTGATGTCTCCTTGCCCTAAGACACGAATGAGGTCTGCGATGCCTTTTTCGGCGGCTGCAAGTAAAGGTTTTATATTTTTCAATAATAAGTAAATGGTCAAAAATAACTTTCATTTTTTTAACAGGAATTACCATAGGACATCTCGAATACTTATTTTAAAACGGCGAATTGTACGAATTAAACGAATTGATATTGAAAAATTTGTTTTGCAAGCAAAACGCGAATTAAACGAATTTTTAGAGGTTGCCCATA
>R20__coassemble_1594_pt1 | contig 11851 bp, 14 predicted proteins | sample R20__metabat2_high_PE_049 | metagenome-assembled genome bin R20 | reverse complement strand
TAGGACGTCAGGTTTTCATCCTGGTAACTCGGGTTCAAATCCCGGAGAGACTACAAAAGAAAACGAAGTCAGAAAACAGGAGGCGCATTCAGTGACCTGTAATCTGGCTTTTTCAGTTTATAAGAGTAATAATATGCAGAAAAGCTTCTTGGCTTCCTTGATAATGGTTTTCTTCCTCCTAAACGGAGAAACGCTCCACGCGCAAGAGGAAAACTACCAGTTCGGTGTCCGCGGCGGCATCGGCATGACTACCTTGACAGGCTTTTCAAACAACGGACTGAAAATCGGACTCACATGCGGAGTCTTCGGCAAATACTCTTTGACTGAAAACAGCAGCATAATCGCCGATATCAACTATTCAACAGGCGGCCAACAGTCGGAAAGATGGGTCTCGCCAGCAAAAAGCGAAGTCAAGGAATACAGCAAATACAACCTGCATTATTTCAACCTACCTATACTTTACCAATATTATTTCACAGACATCCTCGGCATAGAAGCCGGAGCTAACATGCGATGCTGCTTTGCCGGAAATCTCAAGAAAAAAACAGGAAACGAAGGCTGGAAAAAATATGATTTGGACTACAACACATTCGATATCGGAATGATTATCGGCTTATACACCGACAATCTTATCCCACAAGACAATTTCTTCGTGAGCCTAAGAGCATATTTCGGTTTCCTCGATGTGGTAAAAGAAGTTAGCTCAAACAAAAACATCAGCATACAAATAAGCGTCGGTTACACCATTTTCTAATATGAAGCCGAAAATTCAGATTATCATCGGAAATCAATATAATCCACATTTAAACCTCGCTTTGGAGAGTAATTTATTGGATGATGGCGACCCGGATGTCGTCACCATGTTTCTGTGGAAAAACCAGCAGACAGTGGTCTACGGCTACAACCAGAACCCGTTCACAGAATGCAACGTGGAGTTATTACTTTCAGAAGGCGGTTATGCTGCCAGAAGAAGAACAGGCGGAGGCGCTGTGTATCACGATTTGGGAAACCTGAACTTCTCTTTCGTGGCGCATAAAAAACACTACGACGTCACCAAGCAGATGAATGTCATCAAAACCGCTTTGCGCTATTTCGGCTTGGAGGCGGAAGTGTCAGGCAGAAACGACATACTCTTCGAGGGACGTAAATTCTCCGGAAACGCCTTCGGAATCTATAAAGACAGAAGGTTACACCACGGCACTATTTTGATTAAAACCGACGGCGAAAAACTCGCAAAATATCTGAAGGTGAACCCTGCCAAACTGCAGAAACACGGTGTGAAATCAGTGGCAAGCCGCATCATCAACCTCTCGGAAGTCGCAGACATCACATCAGACTCGATAATACCTTATCTTTCAAAGGCTTTTGAAGAAGTGTACGGCACAAAAGCTGAAGTCATGGCATTCAACGACCTCCTCACTGATAAAGTATTGAAAACCAGAGATTTGTTCGCATCCGATGAATATCTTTTCGGGAAATGGCGCGACTTCCATGCGAAGAAAACCGCACAGTTCTCATGGGGATTGGTGGAGCTCGACATGCACGTCAACGAGGAAAAAGGCATTATTGAGAGCATTTCCATCGCATCCGACGGTCTTGAGCCGGAATTAATTGAGGAAACAGAGCGCATTTTGACTGGTGCGAACATCAAGAAAGCTCCTTATTTCGGTCAAAACGAAGTCGCAAAAGACATTCTTACCCTCATTTATTAGCTCCATTACGGATTTTTTAGTAATTTTGCAGCCAAATTTTAAGAAATGAAGTATTTTTTGCTGCCATTGGGCTGTCAGATGAACCGTAGTGACACGGAGCGAGTACGCACTGTGCTGCACGGCATGGGATTTACGGAAACCGACAAGGAAGACGAAGCCACGATTTTAGGCGTGATAGCATGCTCGGTGCGCCAAAAAGGCATCGACAAAGTGTATTCTCGCATCCTCAAATGGAACGAGATGAAGCAAAACCACAACTGCATCACTTTCGTTTCGGGCTGCATCCTCCCTGCCGACCGCGAACGCTTCGTGAAGCTGTTCGACCTCGTGTTCACCATGAATGAGCTACCGGATTTGCCGGATATGATAAGACAATACGGCGTTTTCATCCCGACCAGAGATGCCGTCGAGCAAGAGCCGGTATTCCCATTGGTTGGCATACCTATTAATAGAAACGTCAACCCATCGGCCAACATGGACCGTTTCTGGGTCATCAACCCCGACCATCTCTCTGATTTTGAGGCGTTTATCCCGATTCAGAACGGATGCAACAAATTCTGCACATACTGCGCTGTGCCTTACACACGCGGACGCGAAGTTTCAAGAAAATCAGAAGATATCATCAACGAATTGAAAGAACTCGTCGACAAAGGATACAAATCAATCACTTTGCTCGGTCAAAACGTCAATTCTTACGGTTTGGACAAAAAAGGCGAAGAAATCAATTTCGCCGAACTGCTAAGAAGAATCGGCGCTTACGGTGATGCCAGCGGCAAGGAATTCTGGGTTTACTTCACCTCACCGCATCCGCGCGACATGAGCGACGAAGTCATCGAAGTCATCTCACAATACAAATGCCTCGGCAAGCAGATCCACCTTCCGATACAGTCGGGCGACGACAACATGCTGCAGCGCATGAACCGCAAACACACCCTCGACGATTACCGTCATATCATACACACAATCAGAAGGTTACTGCCTGAAGCGACGATTTTCACAGATATCATCGTAGGATTCACAGGCGAGACAGAGGAAGAATTCGAAAATTCGCGCAAAGCGATGGAAGAATTCAAATACAACATGGCCTACATCGCACAATACAGCGTGCGTCCGGGAGCAGTCGCCTCATCGTGGGCCGACGACGTGCCGAAAGCCAAGAAACGTGAGCGCTACCATATCCTAACAGACGAGTTAATGAAACACTCTCTCGTTTATAATCAAGGACTTATCGGTCAGACACAGAAGGTTTTGGTGACAGGCTACGACCGTAAAAACGGCTATCTTACAGGCCACACCGAAGGAAAAATTGTCATCCGATTCCAATCAAGAGACAAGAGCCTGATAGGACAAATCGTAACTGTTAAAGTGACAAGCGCGACGGCGTTATCTATTGAAGGAGAGCTGCTGTGAAAATAGCCTTTAAAACACTCGGTTGCCGTGTAAATCTCTATGAAACGGACGCTTTGGCGTCGCAGTTCAAAGAGGCAGGCTACGACGTCGTGGAAAACGACGACAACGCTGACATCTACGTTGTAAACACCTGCACCGTAACCAACCAAAGCGACCAGAAATGTCGGCAGGCAATCAACCAAATCAGACGTTCCCACCCTACTGCCATTATCGTGGCGATGGGATGCATGGTGAACCATAGGAAACAAGAGATGCTCGACAGCGGTGTTATCGACTACGCCATCGACAACGAGAGGAAATACGCGCTTTTCAGCATCATCGACAGCCGCATGAAAGGCGAAACCGTTGACCCCGAAGGTTTTGACAAGGATTTGTTCAGCTACCGGCCAGCTTACAGCACTTTCCACACCAGAAGCCTGATCAAGATTCACGATGGATGCAACAATTTCTGCTCGTACTGTATCATTCCAAACGTTCGCGGAAGAGCCACGAGCCGTCCAGCCGACGAGATTTACGAAAACATCCAAAATGTTGTTGCTCACGGCTTCAAAGAAGTGGTTTTGACAGGCGTGAACATGGGACGTTATAAGTATCAAGACGTTGATTTTGAGCATCTTATCGAGAATATCCTAAAAATTGAAGGCGATTACAGAGTTCGCATTTCATCAATAGAACCCGACAATTTCAGCGACAGGTTTTTGAGTTTGTTCGAGAACCCGAAACTCGCTCCGCACATGCACATCTGCCTTCAAAGCGGTGCAGAAAACACGCTTAAAGGAATGCACAGGCATTATACCGCAGCGCAGTTCAAAGACATGTGCGACAGAATCAAGAGGGCGATTCCCGATTTCAATATCACCACCGATGTCATCGTTGGCTTTCCTGGCGAGACCGAAGCTGACTTCGCGGAAAGCGCCGAAATGTGCAAATACATAGGCTTCAGCCACATACACACTTTCAAATATTCAATAAGAACCGGCACAAAAGCCGCTACGATGCCAAATCAGGTCCCGGAAACGATTAAAACCGAGCGCAGTGCCATTATCCGACAGATTTCTGCAGAAAACAAAATAAAATATTTCAACCAGATGCTCGGCAAGCCGCAAAAGATGCTCATTGAGCGCGTTATGTCAGATGGAACGGCACGCGGTTATGGCGAGAACTACATCCCGTTAAGGCTGAAAGGCAAAAACTTGGAGAGAAACACCTTTGTCAGTGTGATTTTGGAGGATATTATTAATAAAGGTGACAATTCGGAAATAAACGTCACTCTACAAGGTTGAAAAATTTTTTAAAAATTTTGTTTTTCGTATTCAAAAATGTTGTAATTTTGCAGTCCGAAAAATTGATTAAGAGAAAAATAAAATTTAGATAATAAAATGGCAAATCACAAATCTTCACTGAAGAGAATCCGTCAGACAGAAAACAGACGTTTACACAATCGCTTCTATGCTAGAGCGATGCGTTCAGCCGTTAGAAGCTTCAGAGCTTTAACTGACAAGAACGAAGCTGAATCAAAGCTTTCAGAAATGTACAAAACTATTGACCGTGTGGCAAAACGTGGTATCATCCACCGCAACAAAGCCGCTAACTTGAAGTCAAAACTTGCACACTTCACAGCTAAATTAGCATAAATTTTATTAGAAAATATCGACGAAGTTCTTCCTGTAAGCAGGGAGAACTTTTGTCGTATAAACCAAAAGACATGAAGCCAAACACAATCCAGTCGATAAAAAACTGGGCTACAGAAGACCGCCCACGCGAAAAGATGCTTGAGAAAGGCCGCGAAGCACTCTCGGATGCCGAACTTATTGCCATTTTGATAGGCTCAGGCAACAGCAAAGAGACAGCCGTCGATTTGTCGAGACGCATTTTAAAAGTCGCCGATGACAACCTTATCAATCTTTCGCAAATGAGTATCAACGAGTTAACAAGTTTCAACGGCATAGGAGAAGCTAAAGCCGTAAGCATTGTGGCAGCGCTGGAACTCGGGCGCAGACGACGTTTCGCGGAAGCGTCAAAACAAACATTAATCAAGAATAGCAAAGACGCATTCGAATATTTCTATATGCGGATGTCGGACCTCGAACACGAACAGTTCTGGGTTTTACTTCTAAACCCGGCCAACAAGGTGATAAAATTGGCAAAAGTCAGCGACGGAGGCGTCAACGGGACATCGGCCGACCCGAAACGCATCTTCAAAATAGCGCTGGAGAACAACGCCACCGCCATGATGCTGTGCCACAACCACCCATCAGGAAGTGTTGAGCCAAGCGACGCCGACAAGTCAATAACACGCAGCATCGTCAACGGCGGAAAAATTCTTGATATAAAAATTTTAGACCATCTTGTCGTAGGTATCGATAATTATTTTAGTTTTGCAGATTCAGGATTGATATGAAAATAGTCACCGTTATAGGGGCACGTCCCCAGATAATCAAGGCAGCGGCATTGAGTCGCGCCATCAGACAGCATTTCAGCAAGGAGATGCAGGAAGTTATCGTGCACACCGGCCAGCACTACGACAACAACATGTCGCAGGTGTTTTTCGATGAGCTTGACATCCCGCAACCACAATATAATATAGGTGTCGGCTCCGATTCACATGGCGTGCAGACAGCCAAGATGATTGAAGGCATTGAGAAGATTCTGCTGAAGGAAAAACCTGATTGCATCGTTCTTTACGGCGACACCAACTCCACCCTGGCAGGTGCCATAGCTGCGTCGAAGATTCATGTGCCTATCGTGCACATTGAGGCCGGACTGCGTTCGTTCAACAAGTCGATGCCTGAGGAAATCAACCGTATTTGCTGCGACCACTGCTCCACCCTGCTCTTCTCGCCTACCGCCACGGGCTATAAAAACCTTGTAAATGAAGGCATCACATCAGGAATCTATCATTGCGGTGACGTGATGTACGACAATAGCAAATATTTCGCCAACATCGCCGACAAGAAGTCACAGATTCTTGAGAAAGAACAACTTAGAGGTATTGATTATATCCTGTGCACCATCCATCGTGACAACAACACCGATCAACCGGAAAGGCTGAACGCCATCTTCAAAGCGCTTTTGAAGATTTCGGAAAGCAAAATGGTAGTGTTACCTTTGCATCCGAGAACATCCAAGTTGCTGAGCATCAATCTTGAGCAGACATTATTCAACACAATAACCAACAACGCTAACATCAAATTACTGCCTCCGGCATCGTTTTTCGACATGATTGTCTTGGAGCGTCACGCGCAGATGGTTGTCACCGACTCCGGCGGCGTTCAAAAAGAAGCGTTTTTCTTCCAGAAACCTTGTCTCATCTTACGTAGTGAGACCGAATGGAAAGAAATAGTGGAATGCGGAGCCGCTGCAATTACCGATGCCAACGAGGATAAAATCATCGAATCGTACAACACTTTCGTAGAGAATCCGCCACACAACTACCCTAAAATCTTCGGTGACGGCAAGGCTGCAGAGTTCATTTGCAAAGAAATGTTGGAAAATTTTTAAAAAAGTGTTGTATGTGTTGAAATTTTTTGTATTTTTGCACACTTAAAAATAAACAACATTAAGTTTAACGTAATTATTTAATAATCAACAAATTAAATTATGAATCAGTACGAAACCGTTTTCATTTTAACTCCCGTTTTGTCTGAAGAACAGATGAAGGAAGCGGTAGCAAAATTCGAGAACCTGCTCACAAAGAACGGAGCAGAGATCGTTTTCAAGGATTTCTGGGGCATGCGTAAGCTCGCCTATCCTATTCAAAAGAAATCTTCAGGATTCTATCAGTTGATAGAATACAAAGCTGAAGGCAATGTTATCGATACATTGGAAACAGAATTGAAACGTGACGAGCGCGTCATCCGTTTCTTAACAGTGAAACTTGACAAGCACGCTGTCGCTTACAACGAGAAGAAACGTCGTAAAGCAGCGGAAGCAGCCGAGCAAGCCAACTAATTGTTTAACATTTAAATTTTGAATGATATGGCACAACCTAACACAGACATCAAATATTTGACTCCTATCGCAGTCGATACAAAGAAGAAAAAATATTGCCGTTTCAAGAAGAACCGCATCAAATACATCGATTATAAAGATGCAGATTTCTTGTTGAGATTCGTGAACGAGCAAGGTAAGATTTTACCACGCCGCATCACCGGTACATCAACAAAATACCAGAGAAAGGTCGCTCAGGCTGTCAAGAGAGCCCGTCACCTTGCTTTGATGCCGTACTTAGCTGATTGTTTGAAATAATAAGAGGAGGACAGACACATGGAAATTATTCTTACACAAGACGTTAAAAATTTGGGATACAAAAACGACATCGTCAACGTTAAACCAGGTTACGCACGTAACTTCCTGATCCCACAGGGTATGGCTATCCTCGCAACAGAATCAGCACGCAAAGTTTTGGCTGAGAACATGCGCCAGCAGGCTTACAAACAGGAGAAGATCAAGAAAGAAGCTCAGGAACTCGCAGCAGTTCTCGAAGGTCTTTCACTCCGCATCCCTGCAAAAGCAGCTTCAACAGGCAAGATCTACGGTTCAGTCAACAACGTTCAGATCGCCAACGCAATCAAAGAAGCAAAAGGCGTTGAAATCGACCGCAAGCACATCCTCGTTGATGACGACACTATCAAAGAAGTTGGTAACTACAAGGCAAAAGTACGTCTTCACAAAGATGTTACAGTAGAAATCAGCTTTGAAGTTTTCGCTGAATAAAAGTAGAAGATTTTTCATATTAAGGTTTTTTGTATTTGAGCCGAGGAAACAACGATTTCTTCGGCTTTTTTATAAAACAATAAAAAAATGACTAAGAACGACGTCAAGGAATTGCAGGCATTACGCCAGACGAAAGGCCGCAAAGAACGCGGCATCTTCGCCGTCGAGGGCAACAAACTCGTTGAAGAACTGATGAACTCACAGTTTAGGGTTAACAATGTCTTCGCCACCGAACAATGGGTTGAAAAAAATCCTGTTTTGGCAAAGAGAATCGCTGATTATGAAATTATTACGCCCAAACAGATGGAACAAGTCAGCAATTTCGTGACGCCGCCTGGTATCTTTGCCACAGCGATGATGCCTAAATACAAAATCGAGCCAAAAGACACAGAAAATCAACTGATTCTGCTCCTCGACGGCATCAACGACCCGGGAAATCTCGGTACCATCATCCGCACCGCCGACTGGTTCGGAATCAAGAACATCGTGATTTCAGAAGACACCTGCGACCCTTGGCAGCCGAAGGTCATCCAATCGACCATGGGCTCCATTTTCAGGACGCAAATCGTTGAGACTGATGTCGTTAAATTCTTGAAAGAAGTAAAAACGCCTGTGTTTGGCGCCTTGATGCAGGGAAAAAACGTTTATCACACACAAATCAAATGCAATCAAGGAGTTATCATAATTGGCAGCGAGTCGCACGGAATTAGAGAAAACGTGATGCCATTCGTCAGTTGCCCTATCAACATTCCAAAAGCGGAAGGCAGCCAAACTGAATCACTGAACGCATCCGTCGCAGCTGGAATAATAATCTCAGAAGTTTTCAGAAAAAATCATTGATACTTGACAGGCTACATAACAACTCCGAACAAATATACGCCGGATATTACAAGTATTATCAAAAACAATATATAAATACCATAGACAAAACAGCTTCTCAAAACAGTATTTACTACGCCAAATTCAAGCATTTCCTTAAAACAGGCGGATAATGCAACAACTGATATGATTGGTGTAAAGCTTGTCATTTTTTCATAAAAATCAGCATAGAAATAAAACATGATGCTTGTCAAACATCGATAAAAAGTCACCATTATCAAAGAATAAATGATTGGAATGCAATATTCGCCCCAGTAATACCTTTTGCGGTTTTTTCTTCCATAACAGATTCTGGCGCAAAAAATAGAGATAGGTATGGTCAGTATAGAGACTATTGTATAATGATTCGCATAAAAATTGAAAAACTTTACAAAAGCGTAATCAAACTTTTCATCATCAAGAAGATCTTCGTCCTGATTGTTCTCACTTTCAACGACTTCCACATTATAATTTTTCTTAATTTTCGACTTTTCACTTCCCGTAAACGAAAATATTATAATATACAAACTCAATGCCAGTAAAAGCATTGGAAATGGCGAGAAATAACGTTTGCGTTTGCCGTTTATGATATCCAGAACCATTCGCCCAGGACGTGTAAACAACGACTTTACAGTAATCCACAGGCCGCCATCGATACTGAAAATACTAAGAAACAAACTTTTAGCCATCGATTTTATCGTGAACCGTTCTGTCTTGGCTTTTTGTCCACATTTCGGACAGAAATCACCTTGAAATTCGGTTTCACAATTAAGACATTTTACAGTTCTAAAATCATTCATAAAACACTAAATTAAACATGATAATTTATCAAGAATGCAACAAGAACCAGTCCTACCAAAATCAGAAGTATTACAATAGTCCAGTATAAAACCATCAATAAGAAGCTCCTCCAGATCATCTTTCTGTACCCGAAATCGAGCATTTTCCTGAAACAGGCAGTGGCTGTCGCAATATTAACGAAGAATGTATAATTCCCCATTATACCGGAATATTTAGGAGAAAAGCTGTACACAATAGCAGGCAGACATCGATAAAGAACAACCATTATCAAAGAATAAATCATCGGGATGCAATATTCACCCCAATTATATCTTTTCCTATTTTTCTTGCCGAAACAAATTCTTGCTGAAAAAAGATAAACCGGTATTGTCAAAATATAAACCAAAGAATAGTGATTATCGGCGAACTCTAATGTTTGTTTCAATATATACAATACTCTTTGAGCTTCGATATTATCAGGGTTTGTATCATCAGCAGTGACAACTATTTCTTCATCATCATCAAAAATCGATTTGCTGAATTTAACATAACTGCCGGTAAAAGTCGAGATAATCACATATATACTTAAGGTCAGGAAAAGCATTGGAAATGGTGAGAAGTAACTCCTTCGCTTTCCGTTTAAAATATCAACCATCATCCGACCCGGATGGGTGAAAAGAGATTTTACGGTAATCCATACACCTCCGTCGTTACTTAAAATTCCAAGAATGAAATTTTGGAAAATAGACTTGATAGTAAAACGTTGAGTATCAGCCCGTTGTCCGCATTCAGGGCAAAATTTTCCATGAAACTCCGTGCCACAGTTGAGGCATTTGGTTGTCACTTTTGTCTCTGCTGTTTGAGATGTTTGTAATTGTAAACTGTTATTCTCGTCCATAAAAGAAATTTAAAATACAAAGATAAGAAAAAGTTAAAAATCACAAACAAAAAATTAGAAATGTATTTTCAACCCCAAAGCAAAGCCTATTATATCATATAATTTCAAATATTTACTATTAAAATAATCCACTATTCTCAAGTCATAAGTATTAGCTTGATAATAGAACGAAATTTGTTTTATTCTTGCAGAATAATTTTCAATTTTAAAATCAAATTGTTGGCTTAGAAGCACAAAAAATCTTAAAGCCGTGGAAAGTCCGTAATAGTTATCAGGATAATAATTTGGTTCTACGAGCCAAAAATCTTCACCGAATGTCACACTTGCCATAATTCCTAATGAAACCGGACAAAATGATATTCTTTCACTCCCACCGACATTTAATCTCCATGGAGTATACATTTCCCTTACTGAAAGGCACACCGTGCTCTCATAATTGTGGTAAGCCGGTACAAATCCCAATAATAAAGTGGTTTCGAGGCAGTCGTTTTTCGCATAATTCCATGTAGGGCCAACAGATACGATTCCAATATTTCCGGCATATTGAATAGTCATCTCATGTGGAATTAATCTGGCAATAACTTTATTTTGCGCAGAAAGCATAAGTGAATAGCCCATCAAGAAAATGAGACACAGACTAAAATTCAACCGCCTCATATTCAATTATATTTTTATAAATTTTAAAAGAAAGATAATATCTATCCGCCAATTTTGGACAGTGATACCACTTAACTCCGTCATCAAAGTAGTCAATTACAGTCGGGAAATCATGTAAATGACCATAAATACATATTACAGAATCACCGAAACGTATTATTTTACTTTCAAATTCATCAATTTTATTGTGATTAAAGCCTACATCCCATGGTTCGACATGCATAGCCACTACGACTGTTGTACTGCTATTGGTCAAAATTTCGTTTTCAATGAAATCAAAATCAGGAATATTATTACTATTATGGTATTCTAAACAATTAGTATTTAAACAGACAAATTTTGTCGTTCCAGCCGTGAATGAGAAATCGGTAGCACCATAAATTTCAGCATAAGTTTTTCTCCCGGTGCCAAGGCAATCATGATTTCCAAGCAACATAATATAAGGTACTTTCAGTTTACACATAATTTCCCGGGTATCCAGAAACTCATCGACAAGTCCATAATCGGTCTGATCGCCGCAATGAATCACAAAATCAAAATTTGCATTATTAATGACATTAACCAAATCCACTAAATTATCATATTGCACATGGGAATCGCTTATTACTGCAAATGATACGGTATCATTTTCGCTGTAATTAGCTTGTATTTTATTAATGTTTACATGATTAATGTCCTTCTTACCATCAATTTTTTTAATATACGGATGAGTATCAAACTTGTTGCATGATACAAGTAATAGCATCAGCAATATCAAAGCGCCATGTATTATATTTTTCATAGGATTATTTTTTTACAAAAATATATAAAAAATAACGCT
>R20__coassemble_1477_pt1 | contig 12774 bp, 15 predicted proteins | sample R20__metabat2_high_PE_049 | metagenome-assembled genome bin R20 | reverse complement strand
AGCGATAGCCCCTCCCATCGCCGGGCCGGCAGCGATTTTGCAGTATTTCGCAAATTCAACAAACATCGGGATATTCAAACGGTTTCCGATGGTATCGAAAATCGTACCTATTAATAATGACGCGAACAAACCGAGCGCCATTGCTCCAAGAGCATCAAGCAAATATGACTTCGCCGAAACATCGACGTTTTTTCTTTTCAAAAATGATTTAAAGTTGCTCATTATATGATGGTAAAAGACGGTGCAAAATTACGAAATTTTAATTATTTTAAATTTTTTTCAAAAAAATAATACATTGTATTGAAATTTTATGTATTTTTGCATTACATATAATATTAAATGTAAAGTATTATGCCACAAACAACAATGTCAATAAGAGTCGACAGCAACTTGAAACAACGTTTTGATACAATCTGCGACGAAGTTGGTCTCAACACCACTTCAGCCCTGGTTGTCTTCATGAAGACTGTTGTTAGGGAATGTCGTATTCCTTTCGAAATCAGAACTGATTCCGAGGAGGATGTTCGCAGAAAAGCCCGACTTTCCTTTGAAAGAATGAGAAGGGACGCAGCCGCTGCAGGCTTACAAGATCTTTCATTGGATGAGATTAACGAAATTATAAACGACGTTAGATATGGCAAAAAATAAGATTTACGCCGTTATCGATACTAATGTAATCTTATCGGCTTTGCTTTCAAAGAATAGCCATTCTAGCACAACCATGGTTTATGAAGCTATTCTTGATGGATTATTAATTCCTGTTTATAACGATGAGATTCTAAAAGAATATCTTGATGTTTTGTCGCGAAAAAAATTTCCTTTTGCAAAAGAAGATATTCAGTATATTGAACTTCTTCTAAATCATATCGGAATTAAAATGGATAGAACCAAGGCCAATGAAGAAATTTTCCCAGATCAGAAAGATGTCGTTTTTTACGAAGTTGCCTTAAGCAAGGAAGATGCATATCTTGTAACTGGCAACATCAAGCATTTCCCGAAAAAGCCATTTGTGGTTACGCCTGCTGAAATGGTGGCGATACTTGGATTATAAAAAAATTCGAAATTGTCACAAAACGCCATTCTCAATCGTCTTATATTCGAGATTTGATTTAAAAATGGATTCAAATTTTGAAATAACATATCAAAACAACTACCAGCGTTTGTTCAGAATTGCAACAAAAATGCTTCGCGATTCCGACGCCGCCCGCGATGTGGTTCACGATGTTTTTATGGCGTATTATTTCGTTTTAAACGATAAAAAGTCATAAAAGACGCAAAAAACTGGCTCATCAGATGCACAATTAATAAAGGTGTTGATTTTTTAAGAAAAAATAAAAGAATCATCTCTGATAAAACTGTTGCAAAACAAAGTATTACATCTCAAACTATTGATAGTCAGCTAGATTTGATTAGTATATCTAGCTTAATTTCAAAACTCAATGCCAAAGACCAGTCGCTGGTCGTGCTTTACAGTGAAGGTTATTCTTACAAGGAAATCGCTGAAATTACAGGCTTGAACTTCAATTCAGTCGGGAAAACTTTATCAAGAATTTTGGAAAAATTAAGGAGGGACTATGAAACACTTTGATGAAATAACTATTCAGAAATTTATCGACAACGAGCTTTCTCCAGAAGAGAAAATCGAGGTTGAAAAACATCTTGAAAACTGCAAAGAATGCAGAAAACAAGTTGAAAACCAGCGAGTTTTTGCAGATAAAGTTAAAGGATCTTTTGATAGATTTGTTTCAGATAATCTAGATATTCCAGACTTTAAAGTTACATATTATCCGAAGAAAACAAGAACTCTGCGAATAGCTTTAATTTCCTCAATTTCAACGGCTTGTGCGATTCTTTTGGCATTTTTCATCATCAAAGGTGCTAAAAAAGAACATGAAAAAAATGAGAATTTCGACATCTACAACTTCATCACAATTGAGGAATACGATGCCAACAAACCAATGACAGAACAGCTGTTCACATACATGGATAACAACATTTAAATATAAAGATTATGAAAAAACTATTTTTAATTCTCACATTAGCATTTGCATCATATATCGTTGATGCACAGACAATTAACCTTGTAAAAGACGACTCTTACGCCATCAGGGAAGACTTTTTTGATGCATTAGGTCAAGCTGGCACATTGTATAACGTCAAAAAACTGACAGTTTTCGACGACGGTTCAGCCATGATTAGCCACACTAACGAAAACCGCTATTCATTGTTCGATGAAAACGGCAAACATTTGAAAGACATTGAGATATATTACGAAGATGGCAAGAAGAAACCATTCAATCTGCAGCCTGTTTTCGGAAAAATCAACAACCTGTATTTCACAGGAAGCAACAGCAATGGAATAATTTATTTCTTTAATGATAATGGTTTGATTGTCAAGAATATATGCATTGATTTCTCTGCATACAACATGATTCCGATGTCAAATAACAAAATAGCATTATCTGGCGGATGTTCATGGGGAAAACAATGGCGATATTTTGTTGCTATTTTGGATGTAAACACCGAGAAATATCATATCATTTATGACGATTTTGAAGACCTAATCATGTGTAGTGGCGACTATGTCATATATGCCCAAGCTTTGACAAACCATAGGATTGATATGGTGAAGATTTCCGATGACGTTTTGGCGGTTGCAACGCCAGACAACGGAAAAATTCTATTTTACAATTTCAAAGAAAGCAGTCTGATTGAAAAGGAACTTGATTGGAAGCCGAAAACATTATCGGTTGAGGAGCAGAAGAGATTACAGTCCGAATCTATCAATAAATACAAAAGAGAATTGGTGAACTTTCAGAATAATCCAGACCTGGAACACATGGCTGCCAAACAGAAAGAATTTGTGGATTTGCTTGAAAACGGCATGAATTATATCACAGAACCGTTGACGGTGTCGTGGTTTACGTCAGCAATGAAAGGAAACGGCGACAATATCCTGTTCTTTGAAGACCCAGAAGAAGAAGGTAAAAACATGTTCCAAACTTATTCAGTCGGTCAAAACAAAACCATCTCTCAAAACTCGTTCCAATGCGCCGATTTCGACCTTTCAATAACAAAGAACAAGTTCGTTATACACAATGGCTATGTGTATGGAATTCAGAAGGTTAAAGGTTCAGAAGATGAATTGAGGTTGGTGAGATTTGTGATGAAATAAAACGTCTATCAGTTATAAAACACATTGTTGAGACGTCATACTATGGCGTCTCTATTACGTTTATCCAGTTTTCGAGTTGTTTTACACGCTGGGTGTATTTCTCGAGTTGACTTTCAACGAAATCGTCGCTATATTTTCTATCGCAGAAGCCGTTGCCGCGGGCGACGTATTCATCATCGTAGAGAGATCCTAAGACATCTTCATAGTTCTCAACATATTGTTGATTTTCAGCCAAAAGACATTTTAAGTCGTCCAAATCAGCTTCAAAAGAGTCACCAGAAGAAAAAGTATAGCGTTTTTTCATTAAAAGCCATTATTTTGAATGTGCAAAATTATAAAAAATAGCCCTATTTTTAAACATTTTTCAAAAAATCGAATTTATTTGTCATTGTATTTGAAATAATTACTAATTTTGAAGCCTTAAGTGTTAATTTATGTTAAATTAAAAAAACTATCATTATGTTATTACAAATATTAATCATTGTTGCTATGCTTGGAGCACCGGCATTGGCAATATTCTCCGTCTTCAGAAGAATAAAAAACAACAATCCTAACATAGCCGGCTATGTTTACAACGGAAAAAATTGGGTGGCATGGCTGCTGGTGTTCAGTATCATTGCGACATTGTTTATTGGCTTTATCATGCCTATTTTTGACGGTAGAGAAGGATATCATCCGGAATGGGGTACTTTGTGGTTAATCCTTTTAGCCGTGATATTGTACATTTGCTATGCCATTATCGCTTTCATTCCAGCTTCCGCTGAAGAAATAGAAGAGAGTAAAAAAGCCGGAAACACTGTTTTAGGCAGCATCGGTGAATCAGCAGTTTCAATTTTCAGTATTATCATGGGTGTGATAGGCGCTACTCTTATGGCTCTTCCGGCTATGATAGGTGAAGCTTTGAATCCAACCCTCGCTATTAAGAACATCGGAGGCACGCTCTATAGAGTCGTCGGAACAGGTTTCGGTTATACTATTAGTGGAATCATTGCCTTAGCGTTCATTGCAATTATAGTGTTTGTGATTATTTACATCGCAGCATTGGTTTTCGCAATTATCGGCACATTCGCAATAGGTCTCATTGCAATAATAAAATTTGTGAAAAACAACGGCAGCCTTTTAAAAAAGGAATAGTTGATTATGATATTTCAGGTGCTGTCTCAATGATTTTTTGTTTCAGCTCCATCAAGTCCCAGGCGTCTTTCACATCAAAGGCGCCTATTTTTGTACGCCTCAACGATATCAAACAAGCGCCGTTGCCGAGAGCCTGACCGAAGTCGTTGACCAGAGAGCGGATATAGGTACCTTTGGAGCATTTCACCATGAAATCGACTTTCGGGAAATTGGTTGTATCAATCTGAAAATCCTCGATATGCACGAGACGTTCCTTAAGCTCGAGTTCCTCGTCGGAGCGGGCATAGTCGAAAGCTCGCTTGCCCTGAATCTTGATTGCAGAAAACTTCGGTGGACGCTGCATTATGTCGCCAATGAACTTCTTTCGAGCTTCATCAAGCATTTCTGGCGAGATGTTATCTGTCGGAAAGAACTGATTAGGCTCGCTCTCGAGATCGAAAGTGGGCGTAGTCTGTCCCAACAGCATGGTACCTGTGTAAACCTTCTCCTGTGCCTGGAAATTGTCGATTTGTTTGGTCATCCGGCCGGTGCAGAGTATCAGCAAACCTGTGGCAAGAGGATCCAATGTGCCGGCATGCCCGACTTTCAGTTTCCGAATCTGATGGTATTTCTTGATGACAGCACGAATGAGATTGACAACGTCAAACGACGTCCAATCCAAGGGCTTGTCTATCAAAAAGACTTCTCCTTCTTCAAATGAAAAATTCTTTGCTAATTCGTTCATGCGAAACAAATTGCGAGGATACCAACAATTACGCAGTATATTGCGAAATACACCAGCTTGCCTTTCTTCACAATGCTAATCATCCATTTGCAGGCCATGCAGCCTGTGATGAATGCCGCCAGGAACCCGATGATGAGCGCTAACGGCGATATTCCTGCCATCGCTGAATGCCAACCGACCTCAAGAACATCTTTCGCGTCAAGCAAAGCTTCTCCCAAAATCGGCGGAATCACCATGAGGAACGAGAACTGAGCAAGTCTCTCTTTCTTGTTTCCAAGCAAAAGTCCTGTTGCGATAGTCGTTCCGGAGCGCGACAATCCCGGCATGGTGGCGCAGGCCTGACCGATACCTATAATGAATGCATGCCATCCTGAGATGTTTTCACGCTGACGCGGCTTGGCAAACTGTGCGAAGGTCAGCAAAGTGGCAGTAACCAACAGCATTATTCCGACAATCAACAAGCCTGAACCGAAGATATCTTCGATCGTGTCTTTGAAAAACACGCCCACTATACCCACCGGAATCATTGAAATGATGATATTGATGGCATATTTTGTGCCTCCGTTGAGGTTTTTATATGAGTTCCACTGCTGTTTGGCAAACAAATCCTTGAAAATCCACACCACTTCCTGCCAAAGCACTACCAAGGTGGCGCAGACCGTCGCGACGTGCAGCACCACGTTGAAAGTGAGGTTTTCTTCGCCGCTCATCCCGAAGATGTTCGATAAAATAGTGAGGTGTCCGCTACTTGACACCGGAAGGAACTCCGTCAAACCCTGCAGAATTCCTAATAATAACGCTTGTAACCAATCCATTTTTTAAAGTTAGTAGTTAGAAGTTAGTAGTTGGCAGTTGGCAGTTAAAAAACTTCTAACTGGTAACTGCTAACTGCTAACTTATTTAGGTTTTTTCATTATTGCATAGAACTGTATTCCGAAGCCGATTAAAATCAATATCGGCGATAAGGTTATTCTTCTGAAGCTGAACATTCCTTCGTTGAAGACGTCAGGATTATCGGAGCCGCCTCCAATCATCAAAAGAAATCCCACAAGGAGGAAAGCCAGTCCGATGAGCACCCATTTATAGTTGTCACGACCGAAAGGCATAGGTTTTTTTTCTTGTTCCATATCTGTAAATTTTCAAATTATTCATAAAGTTCGTCGACATCAGCGCGCAGGTATTTCCGCATCGCGAAAAACATCGATAATGTGGTGAGCAAAACGCCCAAAATCAAAACCGAGACATAAATCACCGCTATATTGCCGAAGTTTATCAGACTCGCAAGCTCAGGGATGTTTTTCATCATCGTCATCAGGAAAACAGTGAGCAGAACCAATGACAAAACCGCACCGATAAATCCCTGTATTACAAAGTGTTTCATGAATGGCTTGATGATGAAGCTTTCCGTTGCGCCCACGAGTTGCATGCTACGCACCACAAAGCGTTTCGAGTAAACTGAAAGTCGCACCGTATGACTGATAAGCGTGACGGCCATGATAAGCAAAACAAGCCCTATCAGCAGTAAAACAGCCGCAATCTTGTGGACATTTTTATCAATAGAATGTATCAGCGATTTTTGGAAATACACCTCTTTCACGTTTTTATTCTTCATCACCCACTGCTCAATCTTCGCGATGCTGTCGTTGTTGGCGTATTCCGACTTAAACCTCACGTCGATTGAAGGCAGAAGCGGGTTGTCGACATCACCGAGCCATTCCAAAATATCCTCGCCAAGGTCCTCGGTCAGACGGCGTGTGGCTTCCTGTTGAGAGATATATTCTGTCGATTTCACATACCTCTTGCTTTCCAAAACATGTTGAAAATCAATGATATCCTTCTCTTTCACGCCTTTTTTCATCACGATTTCAAATCCGACATTTTCCTTGATATAATCGGAAATCTTATTCGCGAAAAGCACTAACGAAGAGAACAGACTTATCACAAAAAGCACGAGCATGATACTCATCAGAGAGATGAGGTATGAACCTTGAAGACGGCGTTTCGTTGTTGAAGATTCTCTTTTCATGACATTATTAATTTGCAAAAATAAACAAAATTATCGTAATTTTGCAAAAAAATTATCAACATGAAGAAGTCACTCACCATAATTTTATCAACAATCATATTCTTTTGTGGTCTTAAAGTCAAAGCTCAGGCTGAATATGACAAATATTTCACCGACAACCAGTTACGAATAGATTATTACCTTTTTGGCAATGCCGACACCGTGTCATACGCTCTCGACAAACTCGTGAAAGAGCCGAAATGGGGTGGTCCGCGTGCTCATCTTGTCGACAGCACAAACTACGGAATGTATTTTGTTGAAGTAACTTTGCCTGATTCTGACGTGGTGCTTTATTCGCACGGCTATTGCCTGCTTTTCGGTGAGTGGCAAACTACCGACGAAGCGACAAAAATTAACAAAGGTTTTCACGAATCGGTGGTGATTCCATTCCCAAAAGAGTCTGTAGATGTGACTTTTTATGCCAAAAATGACCATCTTGAGCTCATCGAACAGATGAAAATTACTGTGGAGCCAAACGATTATTTTATTAAGCCGGCACCGAAACTGCCTTATGCGATTTATAATGTTTACGGCAACTATCCTGTTGAAAATGCCGTCGATATCGTGCTTCTTCCTGACGGCTACACCGAACAGGAAATGGGAAAATTCGTGCAAGACTGCCAGTTTTTTGTGAAAAGCCTGTTCAGCTACGCTCCGTACAACCGCTATCAGGACCGTTTCAATGTGCGTGCTGTGATGGTGCCTTCCCAGGATTCCGACATCACCATGCCTGGTGACGGATTGTATCGCAACACCGCCTTGAGCTGCAGCTTCTGGACTTTCGACAGCGAGCGTTACTGCATGACGTATGATAACGAAACGATGAAAACATTAGCCGGACAAGTGCCTTACGACCAGATTTATATCCTCGCAAACACCAAGAAATACGGCGGTGGAGGTATCTTTAACTCATATTGCGTGAGCACAACAGGCAACTCGTATTCTTCGGATGTCATCATCCATGAGTTCGGTCATGGATTCGCCGGTTTGGCCGATGAATATGCCTACGACGGCACTGACAATTACAATCTCGATGTCGAGCCTTGGGAGCCTAACATCACCACTTTGGTGAATTTTGATTCAAAATGGAAGGATATGCTTGGCAAGAAAACGCCAGTTCCAACTCCCGTCGACAAGAAACATGAAAACACCGTCGGTGTTTACGAAGGCGCCGGATATCAACTCAACGGCATCTATCGCCCGATGATCGACTGCTTAATGAATACATTCAATGGCAACAAGTTCTGCCCAGTGTGCGAACGCGCCATTGAACGCATGATCTTGCAATACACTGAATAAGGATAAGCGCTTCGCTGATAAGAAAAGATAAGCGCTTCGCTGATAAGAAGGATAAGAAAGATAAGTTTATCCTCTCTTATCCTTTTTATCCATCTTATCCCTTCTTATCTCTACTTCTTGTAAACATCATCTTCAGTTAATATTCCCAAGAAAATCGCTCTTGCTACAAGAGCCGACGCCTTGTTATCGCCGTTGTTGATACGGTCGGCAAGTGAGCGTTGCAGATTTTGAATCGATTTTATCTGTGAGTCGTCGGCCTTGCCATATATGCGGTTTGCCACCTGCACCATGGTTTCACCGCGCGCAAGTCCTATCAGAAGTTCACGTTCACGCATGGTGACGTCGTAGTGCATACATTGTTTTAGACTGTAGAAGTTCTGTTGCACATAATCGGATGCCGACTCCACAAGCGTCTGCAGCACCGGATGGTTGAAATAGTAACGCTCACCGCGTTCCAGACATGCTATGGCACGTGTAAAGTTCTCTATCTCAAAGCCTTCGGTGGCATTTTTACTCACGAAAGCCTTTGCGCCGGCAACCAAAGAATCGACAATGACTTTGTTTATATCTTTAATCTTCTGTTCACGGTTTATTTCATCTTCTGCAGGATAATCGAAACGCGAGGTAATGATAACAATCTTTATCTCTCCGCCATCCTGGTTGGTGTAGCCGCCTTCCAAAATGTCACGCGTCAGGGTGATGCCGCCTGTCGGTTCCGCCTGACTTGGAAACTGCATGTCGACCAAGGCGTAATCTGGCTTTTCGTTTTCCGGATTGTCGAGAAAATCAAAGAGTTCCGACTTTGTGCCGAAAGTTCCCAAAAGACGGATTTCCTTGGTGTAGAAAGTGTCGTCTTTGGCAGCCACAGTGATTTCCTGCTTGTTGTGAGAAAACTCGTAAGCTATTGATTTTCTTATCAACGACTCATCGTCGATTACAATTATGTTTATATAGTCGCGCATAATATGAAATGTATTTTTGTTCCTTTGTTAACTTCGCTCTCAACCCATATTTTACAACCTCTTCGGGTCTCGTCGTCGTGTTTTTTTATGATGTAGGCGCACAGCATCAGTCCGAAACCATGATGTCCCATGCTGTTTGAATCTTCATTCTCAATGAGTTTGTCTGAACGGAAAAGCTCGTCAAGACGTTCTTTTTGGATGCCGCAGCCCGTGTCTTCAACCGTGATTTGTACAAAGTTTTTGTCTTTCTCATATTTCTTGGCGCTCACCTTGACATAACCTTTTGTAGTATATCGTAACGCATTGTTAACCAGGTTTCTAAGCATTATTTCAACAAGGTTTTTATCTCCCCATACATCGCATGGAGCATCTTTGAAAATAAGATTTACGTTGTTAGGATTTGTGATGCTTTTTGCCACCGACTCAAACACTTCGTTTAGCACAAAACTTGTCTTTTTGAACGGCAAACCGTTTGGTGTCGAGATGTTGATCCAGCGCATGGTGTTATTCAAAGTGACTATAAGTTTCTGCAATGCGTCGTGTTTTATCTCTTCCGGCACGTTTTCCCTTTGCAGGAACATGATGTAAGGCGACATGTCGTGACGGAATATCGAAAGACAAGTCTCAACATTCGCGATACGCTCCAAGTCGAGTTCCTTCTGTTTCTTCAAAAGTCGGTTGTTGCGGCGTGCATATCTGAAAAAAACGAAAATTGTGGCAAATGCAATGAAAATCAATATGATAGATAACGACATATACGTCATTTTCTTCTTGTTTTCATTATTCACCGAACATAATTCCATGTAGTTGAAGTCATATTTTTCCTTCTCAAAAGCTTTAAACGATTCGCTTTGGTACAATGAAAACCAATTTGCCAAAACCTCAGGATTGTCGGATGCCTTGGTCCTGATAAGCCCGATATAAACTCGCTCAGCCATTTTTGAAGTGGTGTTTTTGAATTTATAAGCCGCCGGCATGTCATCTCTCTCATTATTGTTGATAGAATCCATGTAATTTTTTGCAAAAATAAGATACGGACGAGCCTCAGCTAATTTTCCGTCACGGATATAATAATCGGAAATCATTGATTTTGAAGCGATTATCTGATAAGGATTATTTAACTCCATGAAAAGACTGTCGGCATGAATCAGGATATTCATTTTCAAATCATTATCGTAAATACCTATATCAATTGGGTAATTCACACCGAATTTTTTAGAATTATCCTTGATAATCAATAAAATTTCATTCAAATCGCCTTCAATGAAATCGTAATCATTATTTCTGTTTTTGTCATTCAAAATTCCTGCCAAAGTCTGAAGGTTATTCGCCAAGTCGTAATTGCTGACTCTTTTACTGTCGTTCATCAAATCCAAACTTTTCTTAAGATATTCGACAGATTTTTTGAAATATAACACGTTTTTTCCTTCTTCATTCTGATAATAATTTGCGATATGCGCAAGAATCTGGCACGATTCAGTCAAAGCGTAATAAAGAGTGTAAGCTTGGGTCTCGTCAACCATAAGTTGTTGATTTACATTGTATTGCTCAATATCATTCAACGTCTTTACCAATTCGTTATACTGATATTTTCCGTCACGGTAGAAACAGTTAAGGAACAATTTTGTCACATAATACTGACTTTTCGCCCAATAGCTTAATGTGTCGTGAATTTTATGATTGCAATAGCATTTTTTGAGAAGTTCATCAGCCTCCCACGAAGCACGCAGACGCATCATCATCTTCGCGTTGACAATATCGGCTATCGCAATTTCAACATCCTTATTCGGATACCACTCATCTATATTGTATACCTTATTAATATTCTCATTCGCTTTTTCAAAATCTGAAAGAAGAAAGTTATCGTAAGCTATTGAATTTAAGGCTCTTGCAAGGTTATCATAGTAAAAGTCAGAATTATTTTCTATAAGATTCACTGAATCATTATAAAGAAAATACAGAGCCGAATCAGCATAGCACAATGACATCTTTGTATTGTAAAGACGTTCTTTAAACGCTTGATTATTAAGACGTTTTATATTTTTTTAATAGTCAGACAAAACATCTTTATGAGCGCACGATATGAATAATAATGCCGATAAAAAAAGTATAAATTTACTCATAAAATAAATTTAACACTGCAAATTTATTAGAAAAATAGGGTCTTGTCAATTCCTAAAACCCTAAAACAGTTAGTATTTTACGAAAAACTTTTTAGAAAAGCTATTTCCGTTTACTGTAAAAAATCGACCTATGTAAATTCCTGATTGTAAATTAGTTACATTGATTTCGTTGATATTTTTCAATATACCTTTTTCAGCATATACAAGGCGTCCGAACAAGTCAAACACATCAAAACTTACAATTTCCTCATCAGAATAATCAATTTCGTCAACAGATTCTGAAATGATTCCGGCGGCATGAGCCACACACGCTAAATTTAACTTTGTGAAAATCACAGACTGTTCCCAGCTGTTTAGACTTAAACCTATAATATCGTCAACAGAATGAATGTAAGGTGACAGCCGAAGCACGTGTTCGCTTAGAGAAATAGCCTGATATCCGTTACGGTTGAAAGACGAATAGTCAGTGTCGCCACTCTGAAGATAAGCTCTTTTTATAGTAATACCAGGTAAATAAACGTTTCCGACTTGTTTTGTAAAGTTTCCAAGCAATGTGTCGCATGTTGTATATAAAAGATGTATACAAATGTCATAACCCGGTTCAACGTAACCGGTCATATCAAGATTGAAGTATGCTACAATGTCGAGACTGTCGGCACGGCAGTCACGGGCAAACGCGGCACTTCCAAGCAAACCGAACTCTTCAGCGTTCCAGCTTGCATAGATTATAGAACGTTCAAATTCATAGTTGCTTAATATTCTTGCAGTTGTAAGAATTCCGGCCACACCTGAAGCGTTATCATCAGCACCAGGCGAAACGAGAGTGTCAGGATCGAACTCACCTTCAGTTCTGACAAAAGAATCGTAATGAGCGCCACAGACTATAAACTCATTCGGTTTGGTTTTGCCACGTTGAAACCCTATAACGTTAGGAGCTGTCGGAAAAGGAACAGAATCATTATATGGAATAGCCTTAAATTCGTGAAGATAAACACTGTCCAAATTCATATTTTCGTACTGTGATACGAGCCAGTTCTTCACATTATATATATGTATGGCATCAGCACGGCGATTCAAATAAGAACAAAGATGCTCAACATCACCAATAATCTGATTTTCGGAGACCTGCTCAAGCATTTCCAAAACTTTCTCATTTTGGGTGTCTACCAGAGGAAAAGTATGTTGATAAAGATGATAAGGAAGTTGTCCGTGAACAACTAAAAACAAAATTGAAATCAAAAACGAAAGCACTAATTTTTTCATAGGATTATTTTTTTTGCAAAGATAACATT
>R20__coassemble_1468_pt1 | contig 12810 bp, 8 predicted proteins | sample R20__metabat2_high_PE_049 | metagenome-assembled genome bin R20 | reverse complement strand
AATTATTTTTTACCTTATTTTTTTTTTCCCCTTTGTCCCCCCAAATAAAAAATTCCCCCCGGGGGCTTTCGGCCGGCGGCGCTCGAGCAAATTAGGATTATATTAATTGAAAAGCATATAGCTCGGGATTATGCCAAGTGAAGCTGTCGCGATGAGAGTGCCGTCGGCTGAATAGCGTAACAAATCGCCGTTGCTGACGTAATCTTTCGCGTCGGTAATGTAGACATCGCCATTTTCCGGATTGACTTTCAAGTTGTAGAACAGTTTCCCTTCCGCCGTAATAAACGGAGTATCAGGGAGTTGATCGGCATCAACCGACATCTTGTAAACATTCAAAGTGCCGTAGCCTCCGTTCATGAAAAAGACGTTCTCCCCTGTCCCGTCGATTGCCATGCCACTCGGATAGCTGTCAGCAGAAAGGTCGAAACGATGGATGACAGTACGTGTGACAGGGTCGATGCAAACGATAGCCGGTTCTACATAAGCACCGCTACACGAGACCCAGATATGGTTGTTCTTGTCGACAACCATAGCGTTAGGCTCAGGAGCAATTTCAATCTCAGTAACAAGTGTATCATTTTCACAATCAATAACTTGAATAGTGTTATTTGAAGCTTCACTTAAATAGTAATTCGACCAGTTTGAGACAAAAACTTCGTTACCGATTTTAACCATAGCCTCTGTCGCGTTGCCCGTCTCGATAAAACTTTTTTCCAATGTATTAAGATTCAGCGACCACAAACCCGGACTCTCCAAATCAGAGACGTAAGCCTTGCCATTTCCTACAGGAAGCATATATCTAGGAGAAGTGAAGCCCTCAATCTTCGCTTTATAAACAATGGTATGCGCATCAACTTTATAGATGTATTTACTGTTATTAACAACGATATACAAATCATCGCCAATCTTTGTCAACGACTGTCCGACATCGCCAATAGGAGCATTATTCGCTTTGAAAAACAGGTTGTTACTGACAGTGTCAGCATCAATATCATAAAATGAAAGTGACGCGTTGGCATACGTAAAATTGCCTTCATTCAAAATGAAAAGACCTTTGGCCGCTGGTGTTGGTGCCGGTGACGGATGATGAGATTCTTTTTTACTGCAAGAAACAAATGCTATTGCGATAGCAAAACACAATAATAACAGTTTTCTTTTCATAATTTTAAATTTATAATTTGTAACTTAAACTTATTTCATAGCTTCTTCCGGGCATGGCGCGCCAAAGTATAGCCATATATTCCTCATCTGTAATATTATTTACCTTAAATTCAATATTGAATTTTTTAATCTGTTTTCCAACCGATATATGATGCAAAGTATACGGCATAAGGCGAAAACCATAGAATTCATTGGCATTCATGGATGTCTTACGCTCGCCTGTATACTCCATAGTATAAGTGAAATTCCATGTCTTCCACTTCACTTCAGCGAAGGCGTTGGCATGATGTAACGGTATATAAATCAGCTGAAGACCGCGTTTATCAGTGGTGTTGCTGTAGACATAATTGCCTGAAGCCGAGAATTTCCAATTATAAATATTATAATTCACTTTGAGATGTGCCTCGACGCCGTAAGCGATGACGGTGGCGACGTTTTCCGGCACCCAATATCTGTAGGTCGTCGGCACCCACTGAATCCAGTCGGAAATCTCAGAATAATACATTCCGAACTGGCTTTCAAGCGATAAATCGCCGATTTTCATCGAATAAACCAGATTTCCGTCGACGGTATGACCTTTTTCAGGCTTCAAATCAGGATTGCCGCCAGGATTCCAGTAAAGGTCATTCAAACTCGGTGTTCTGTAGTTATGACTGTATCCGACGTTGAGTTTCAAGCCTTTAAGATAGATAAAACTATAGGAAACCGTCGCTGTCGGGAAGAAACCGGCAGACTCCCAGTCGACCAAGTCGTTACGCAAGGTAAGACGTAAGTCGATAGGTTTCAACAGCTTACCCATCAAGGCGGCATAAAACGACAATGTATTTCTATCTTTGATGCCTTTATAGTTGTTGGAAGTCACCTGTTCGTAGTCAAGCTGCACCTTCGCGTTGAGTTTCCACGACTTATACAAATCCTGGTTCACATCCACGATTTCATGAAGCACATTGGCGTCGTTTTTGGAATTAATGTTCGTCACAGGAGTGCCGTTGCTGGCGTATGTCTGCAAATAATAATGCTGCTTCTCATAGAAATATGCCGATTTAAGCTCTATCTTACCTGTGTTCCAATAAGTTTTATACGAGATGAAGTTGCGTGAGCAGCCGTTTTCGGTATATTCTTTTGTGTTTGAATTATTGACGTTAGGCATTATCTGAGGGCAGTTACGGTCGCTCCACTGGTTCCACGACACAATGGTTATCAGCGACTTACGGAAACGCCACTGGTATTCCGGCATGATACCGTAGTCGACGAAATCAGCTTTTTTTTGCTTCATCACCTGATGCGGAATCAAGCCTATGTTGTTGTACTCGAAGTCGTTATCGCTCGATGTACGATAAGCCTTCACCCGCACCAGATGACTCGCCCATGAATAACCGGCAGTAATGTAAGAGCCGAAAGAATTGAAACTGCCGTATGTCTGTTTCAAGTCGAGGATCATGCCCTCGCCGAAATGTTCTTCGTTTTCGATGTTCACCGTCCCGCCGAGTCCGCCGCTGTTAGCCGACGTTCCGCTGCCCCATTTTAGCTTCACCTGCTCCGTCATGAATACCGGGATGGTGCTGAAGTCGACCTGTCCGAGTGTCGGAGCGTTGAGTTGGAAGCCGTTCCACAACACGAGAGTGTGGCTCGCTGTGGTGCCTCTGAACGATGCCGTCGCCACGCCACCGGGTCCGTATGTCTTGATGAAGACGGGACTGTGCTGAATTAGCAGCTGCGACATCGTGATGGTGTTGAGACGTTTGAGCAGAGCGGTGTCCATCTTACGTTCCATCGCAGCCTCCGCCTGGTTTTGCCGAATAGCATCGGCGCTGACCTCGACAGAGCGTAGCATGATTGTATCCTGTGCCATAGCAGCAAAGGAAACAACAAGAAACAGTAATACAAACAATTTCTTCATTTTACCTGAATTTCTGACCGACTCTTATCCCGAAAGTCTCAAATGTCTTTGATATCAGGCAGGTCTTCTGACTCACTCCTTACGCCGGCGTCTTCCCGTTTATATGGGATAAACAGTGACATCTGCAGGCGCTGCGAGAGTTTACAGCAGCGGGAACTGTCCGGGACTCTCACCCGATTCCCTATTAAGTCCACTTAAGGACACCTAAAATCGATTGCAAAAGTAGTAATTATTTTTGATATAGAAATATTTTTTATAAAAAAAGTTAGAAGTTAGTAGTTAGAAGTGAGAAGTTTAAAATCCCAACTACTAACTGCTAACTTCTAACTACTAACTGATGATTACATCATTTCACCGCGGAGGTAATCATCAATAGCCTTTGCAGCCTTCTTACCGGCTCCCATGGCGAGGATCACCGTTGCTGCACCGCTGACGGCGTCGCCACCTGCGTAAACACCGTTACGGGTAGTACGACCGTTGTCGTTGGCGATGATACATCCGTGTTTATCGGCGTTCAAACCCGGCGTTGTTCTGAAAATCAACGGGTTAGGTGATGTACCAAGTGCCATGATGACCATGTCGACATCGAGGACAAACTCGGAGCCTTTGATTTCGACAGGACGTCTTCTACCCGATGCATCAGGCTCGCCGAGTCCCATTCTCACACACTTCATGCCGTTGACCCAGCCTTCTTCGTTGCCGAGAATCTCAACAGGGTTGCAGAGAAGGTCGAACTGTATGCCTTCTTCCTTGGCGTGATGCACCTCTTCGGCACGTGCCGGAAGCTCAGCCTCCGAACGACGGTAGACGATATGCACTTCAGCGCCAAGACGCAAGGCAGTACGGGCGGCATCCATAGCGACGTTACCGCCACCTACGACAGCCACTTTCTTACCTACGTAGTTAGGTGTCTCATAACCTTCTTTATATGCGAACAACAGGTTATTTCTTGTCAAGAACTCATTTGCCGAGACGACACCGCAGAGGTTCTCGCCCGGGATGTTCATAAACTTAGGCAAACCAGCGCCTGAGCCGATGAACACTGCATCGAAATGCTCGTCTTTCATCAATGATTCGATTGATGCTGTACGCCCGATGACCACGTCTTTGAAGAAATGGCCTCCGAGACGCATCACATTCTCGACCTCATGACGTACGACGGTCTCTTTGGGCAGACGGAACGATGGGATACCGTAAGCCAACACGCCGCCGAACTCATGCAAAGCTTCGAACACCGTGACATCGTAGCCTTTCACGAGCAATTCTTTTGCGCATGTCAAGCCTGAAGGACCTGAACCGATGACAGCGACACGTTTACCGTTCTTCTTGATAGGTTTTACAAGGTTGATATTGTTCTCGCGTGACCAGTCGCCCACGAAACGCTCGAGTTTTCCGATGGCGATAGGCTCGAACTTCACTCCCATCACGCACTTGCCTTCGCATTGTGTCTCCTGAGGGCACACACGGCCGCACACTGCCGGCAATGCTGAGTCTTCGTCGATGATCTGAGCTGCACCGAGGAAGTCGCCTTCTGCCACTTTTTTCACAAATCCAGGGATGTTGATATTTACCGGGCAACCCGTGACACACTGAGGACGGCCGCATTGCAGACAGCGCTGTGCCTCCACGATGGCTTCGTCGGCTGTGTAACCAAGGCAGACCTCATCGAAGTTATGAGCACGTACGAGCGGGTCTTGTTCTGTTATCTTCACACGATGTTTCTTGTCGCGAGGCTCGTCGAGGATGCCACCGACATGACATTTATGACCTTCGGCTTTCTCTTCGTTTTCAAGCTGTTTGTGCTCGACCACGTTGTTGTACATCGACTGGCGTTTCATTGCCTCAGCGAAGTCGACTTTTGCGCCGTCGAACTCAGGACCATCGACGCAGGTAAACTTAGTCTGTCCGCCCACGCTGATACGGCAGGCGCCGCACATACCGGTACCGTCGACCATCAAAGCGTTCATTGACACGGTACATTTGATGTTGAGTTTCTGTGCAAGCTGGCACACAAACTTCATCATAATCATCGGGCCAATGGCGATGCATTCGTCGTAGTGATTGCCTTGGTCAACAAGACGTTGCAGCATATCGGTGACAAGGCCTTTATATTCTGAAGTGCCGTCATCTGTCGTGACATAAAGATTTGACATTGACGAGAGCTCATCTTCGTAGACGAGGAGGCTGTGAGTACGGGCACCGATGATTACGTCGGCTTTCACTCCGTTATGATACAACCATTTCACCTGCGGGAAGATTGGGGCTATACCCACGCCGCCACCGATAAAGACGTAACGTTTTGTCTTACGCTCCTCATACGACATGTGGATGAACTCTGAAGGACGTCCGAGAGGGCCTACAACATCGAGGAAGGTGTCACCGACTTTGTATTTCGCCATCTCTTGTGTCGATTTTCCGATAGCCTTGAAAACAATCGTCACAGTGCCGTTCCAAGGGTCGTTGTCGCTGATTGTGAGCGGGATACGCTCAGCTTTTTCTGTCATTTTAATAATCAGGAACTGCCCCGGGAGAGCCGCTCTTGAGAGACGAGGAGCCTCGATTTCCATCATAAAGGTGTCCTGCGCTAATTCTTTCTTATTGACTATCAGATACATAATATAAAATTTTTAAATTAAATCCCTAAAATTGTGTTCAAAATGAACTACAAAATTAGGGATTATTTTAATAAAAACAAAATTTTTGAAAAATTTTATCTTACCATGATGCGTTGCACGCTGACACCGTTTTCGGTTTCGATACGAACCATGAATAATCCTTTTCCGAATCGCGACAAATCAATTTGATTTTCAATGGTTTCGTAAACTGTTTGTCCAAGGGCGTTAATCACCACGATGTTTCTGACGCCTTCAGCATTGATGTTAACGATGCCGCCGGTTGGGTTCGGATAGACACTGACGTTGCTGTCGATTTCCCCGATGCCGAGTGTTTGTGCGTACACGTAATCGTGTGTGCCGTCGACTGACATTGCAAATGCTGATTCGCATGTATGGCCACCTGAAACGGTGTTGATGGCCGTCACCTTATAATATTGGTTGACGTTTTGGATGTCGTTGTCGTCGAAACTCGTTGCATCGCCGTCGGCCCAGCCTATCATGGTATAATTCACCCCGTCGAATGAACGGTAGATGTTATATCGCATGGTCTCGCTTACCGTTCCTGCCCACACAGCATTAGTGACAGTGATGTTGTCGATGCAGAGTGCGAATGCCGACACTGCCGAGAAATGACGGAAACCGATGAACACTTCCTCTCCTGCGTATCCCGACAAATCGACAGAATATTTGGAATAAGGATGCGATGTTGTCCATTGCTGTAACATATTGATATTCATGCCATCTGACGAAGCGACGACCACGCCGAATGTCTCAGCAGGATAGCTTGGGTCATAACCCGCGGCATAGAATTCAAGGCGTGCACCAGGAAGAATCTTGGTGAGCGGCATGAAAGCGTAGTTGTCAGGAGTCAACTCGCCTTGACCGTTGATGTATGAGAACGATGTCAGAGAGGCGTTGGTGCCTGCAGTGTTGACTGCTCCTCCTGGTTCCATTCCACCTGCGGAATAGATGCCGAACACATAGCTATCACCGTCACCATCGAGGAATGTCCAGCCCTGCGGGTCGTCTTCAAAATCAATGAAAATATCGCGTTCCCATGAAAGAGTGACATGATGTCCGTCGTAACTTGCAGCGAGGTTTTTAGGCGCAATGCATTCCAATTCAGCGCCGGCGCATTGAGGTGCCGCGAGTGCGAAATAAGTGCCGTCGGTCTTACTTCCTTCCTGGATAATACGAATACAATACTCTGATTCATAACGGTTTACATTATGAGTAAAGCTCGTCTCACCATGATTCAGCATTGCGATAAGTTCGCCGTTGGCATAAACGATAGCACCTTTGGCAGGACGTAAAATCTCAGCTTCAACGCCAGTGATGCGGATGTCGTCGACGAGAAGATAATATGTTTCACCAGTGGTGTTGAAATGACGGATTGCCACGTAAATAGACTGACCGGCATAAGCCGAGAGGTCAACAGAATACTCCGTATAATTGTTCTGGCTGTTCCATTCTTGAATCATAGTGAAATCGGCAGCATTGGTGTTGCCGGCAGTTGACACCGCCACTCCAAAATGCTCAGGGTCTGGAGCGATGCCTGGCTGGTCTGCATCTCGCGACATGAACGAGAATACGGTGTTTTCGGTAGCTATGACTCTTGGCAAGACAACGAAATTGTCAGGAATCAAGACGCCGACATTGCCCGCCATCCATGAATCGGATCTAAGGCAATAGCCGCTGCCGTAGCCGCCATAACTTATGGTTCGGAAGTTATAGCCGTCGTTGTTGGCATCAATTAAAGTGAGGTCAGAAAGCGTTTCGTCGGAGAAATCGTAGAAAATCTCATCGACAACGTATGATGAAGTCATCATAGGAAGCTCCCAGCTGAGATTGACAGAATTTCCGTCGCTATTGGCTTGCAGACCTATCGGAGAACCTTGAAAATCATCGCTTGCACGGAAAACCCAATCGGTCAACTTACTCAAAGTGGCGCCCGACTGATATGTCGCTGTAACTGTTGTGTTATGCGATGAATTGTTTGCGAAGCCATTGGTGTTCAGCAGATATTGCGTTCCCGTCGCGTTTGTCGCCACCGTTGTGCCATCGAGTGAAATGCTGCAACTTGTGAGTGGATCTTTTGTCTGCGAGCCTACGAAGACATCGTCAACAACGAGGCAGAAATTGTCGGTGCTGTTAAAATGACGGATAGCGATGTAGACATCCTGTCCGACATAACTGTTCAAATCCACTGAATATTCATGCCAGCCACCTTGTTTAGCAGTCATCGTCCATTCCTGAATCATGGTAAAATCAGCAACGTTAGTGCCTGTTGTGGATACAGCCAGTCCGAAATGGTCGGCAGGATATGCCTCGTCGAGGGCACTGGCGTAGAACGAAACGTAATGGTTGTTTGAAGTTATCGTCAGCTGCGGTGAGACGAGGTAGTTGTTTGGTGACAAAGCGCCAGAATAATTACTGTATGAATACGAGAACACTGCGCCGTCGGAGCCGTTGTGACCGTAGCCCCCTCCTATCGGCGAAAGTGTCCAGTTGTAGCTGTCGCCATCCGCGTCGATGGTTTTCCAGCCGATGAGGCGGCCTTCGACATAGTCGTTTTCAAAATCGAAAGCATAGCCGTCGGTTCCTGTATTATAAAAAGGTGCGTTGAAGATGACGTAACCTGAAGCGGAGACGTAGTTTTGCACGCCGGTTTGAGCTTTCATGTTAAAAGCTAAAGATAAAAGGGCTATCAGAGACAGCAGTGTAAGTTTTCTCATATGAAAAATGTTTAATTAATTTTACATTAAAAAAGTGTGCAAAAATACAAAAAAAACTACTATTTTTGCAGATTAGAAAAAATTAATCATGTAATACACATTAAAATGAAAAAGACTTTATTATTCATTGCTGTTTTTGCCTTGACCGTTGGCAAAATCTTCGCAGGGCCAGTCGACGCTCAACGCGCACAGCAGCTCGGACAGCGTTTTTTGAACGCCCAGCTTAACCTTGTTCACACATCAGCGACACGCAACGCCGTTGATTATTACGCATTTAACGTGAATGGCAACAACGGGTTCGTCATCGTAGCCGGCGACGACCGTGTGAAGCCTATTTTGGCTTATTCCAAAACAGGAAGCTTCGATCCAAACAATGTTTCAGACGGATTTGAGTTCACACTCAACACCTTCTGCCGTGAGATTCAATACATCAGAGACAACAACCTCGAGGCTACCGACGACATCACAGCCGAGTGGGAATCAGTCGCCGCAACAGGTTTCATAAAACAAGGCAGAAGCAACAGCGCGGTGGTCGGACCTATATGCGAGACCATCTGGAACCAGAACTGGCCTTACAACAGCCAATGTCCGGAAGATGAGGAAGGCAGCGGCGGTCGTGTCTATGCAGGCTGCGTCGCCACAGCAATGGGTCAGGTGATGAAATTCTACAACTGGCCACCTGTCGGAACAGGTTCTTACACCTATTATCCTGAAGGTTACGAGCAGCAGACCGCCAACTTCGGCGAGACAGAATATCATTTTGAGCTTATGCCTAACGCATTGGATTCGTTGAGCACTGAGGAGGATTATTTCTATATCGCTCAGTTCCTGCATCATTGCGGCATCTCTGTCGACATGCAATACAGCGGCAGTGGCAGCGGCGCCTACTCCGACGATGTGCCGAATGCTTTGCGCAGCTATTTCAGATTTGACTGCGACGACCATATCACCAACGACAACTGGTGGGGCTGGGGCGGCTACACCAACGAGGAATGGGCTCAGATGCTGAAAGACGGCGGTCTCGACGAGAACATCCCGTTGTATTACAGCGGTCAGGACGACAACTGGCAAGGCGGTCACGCCTTCGTGTGCGACGGCTACGACGAGAACGACTACTTCCACTTCAACTGGGGCTGGAGCGGCAAAGACGACGCATGGTGCCCTATCGGAGCAGTCAACACCACAAAATACGCTTTCAACACCCTGTCGGGCTTCACAGGCCATATCATCCCGAACTCACCGGAATATCTGAACCGTCCTGAAAACATCACCGACTTCGAAGTTGTGGAAAACGACGCAAGAAACGTGACAGTGTCTTGGACAAACCCATCGAACACCATGAACGGCGACCCACTTAACGGCTTTACGGTTTCAGTGGCACGCGACGGATTCGTTATTTTCGTAGCTGACGGACAAAGAGGCGACGCTATGGACTTTGTTGACAGCAACCTCGAACCTGGTCTTTACAAATATTCGGTAATCACTGAAAATGAAGCAGGTTTCAGCAAGAGAAGCTACTTCGACATTCTTGTCGGCGACAAATGCGACATCGTTTTCGAACTCACCGACGAAGGCGGCAATGGTTGGAAAGGTGCGGCCATCAGCGTGACAAATGAAAACGGACAGCGCATCGCCATCATCACCATGGAAGAAGGCAGCGAACAGACAATAGTGATGCCGCTTTTGAAAGGCAATTTGAACTTCATCTGGAATCACGGCTGGTATCACAACAGCGAAGGCTACGACACCGATTATGAGTGCGCTTTCGTCATCAAAAACACTGACGACGAGATTCTCTACACCTCAGGCGAGCTCAGCGACGGCATCTTCTTGACATACGTCAACCAATGCGAGCACACTTCAGTTGCAGAAGTCAGCGAAAACAACGTTAGCCTCTACCCTAACCCTACCGATGGCATTGTCAACATCGAAAGCACAGGTACGATGACAATCAGCGTTATGAACATGCTCGGCCAGAAGGTGATTGAAACTACCGCCACCGACAACGCCAACATCGATTTGAGCGGCTTCGAATCAGGAATCTACATGGTGAGAATTGAGACAGAGAACGGAATAAAAACAGAAAAAATTAACGTAAGAAAGTAATTATGGCAACGATAAAAGGAACATACAAAGGCAACTTGCGCAACGAGATGACGCATCTGCAGTCGGGAAACACCATCATCACCGACGCTCCGACAGATAACCACGGCAAGGGTGAGGCCTTCTCTCCTACCGATTTGGCTTGTGCCGCATTAGCAGGCTGCATGATTACCATCATGGGAATCACGGCACAGACAAAAGGCTTCAACATCGACGGTGCCACCTACGAGATAACGAAGACCATGGCTGCCGACCCACGCCGCATCGGACAAATCGACATCATCATCACCTTCCCGAAAAACGACTACACCGACGCACAAAAAGCGATGCTCAAACGTGCCGCCGACACCTGCCCTGTCGGGAAATCGCTGCATCCGGAGGTAAAGGTAAATTTGGAGATGAGGTTTTAAGCTCTTCTTAATTAATTTTAAAAAAACTTGAAGTCACAGATTGTGATTTCAAGTTTTTTGTATCTTTGCAAAAATAAATATATGTTTAACTATTCAGAAATAGAAGAAATGGTTTTGCCATGCGATTACACTGTAGCTGAAGCCGAACAGCGCATTATTCAATCTACTGCCGACGCTGACGCAGATAAAGATTGCATGACGAATACTGAGTTTAGAAACCAGCTTTTTCACATTTAAAAAGAAATTATCGAACAGAAACGACACTTGCTATATTTTAATGGTTTGGGATTGCAGAAACAGTCCTGAAGTGCTGAGGAATAGCATAAAAGAATAACCGGTCGCAGATTGTGACCGGTTATCCTTATTTAATAATTATTTGTATTATTTAATCAGTTCCCATTGCTTAATGTTTTTAAATTACATATTCTACATCATTTTTCCTTCAAATTCTACAGTGGTGTCACTAACGATCTTACATATCTGATCTTCAATAATTACGCATTTGCACGCGCAATCGTTAATCTTGGACGAGGCGCACGGATAGCCCGCAGCACCGGCTGTAGTTGCCCATGTACAGTCTGCCCGAAATGAAGCGGAGGTTCCATGCGTACTCTGAACCATCCGGCGTGGATGACCAATAGTAGCCGCCGGAACCCACGCTGTGCACGCTCCCATCGGAACCGCGGTAGCCCGCAGCGGGCAGAACAATCGAGTTGCCACTTGGTCCAACAACCTTATAACCGCTACCATTCCATGTCCATTGGCAAGAATTTTTGAGTTCCTCAAATTGCTCTTTGGTTGGAAGTTTGTCACCAAATTTACTTACAGCTTGGTCGTATGTGTAAAAACCGCCTTCCTCGTTTTTATCTTTCCACAAAGTGCCGCTTGGCAAACCCAAATCAACTAATCCTTGTGCTTTGAGTTGTGCCAACCTTTCCTGTTTCGCTCGTTCCTCCGCCTCCCTACGTTCCTGGTCTGCCTTAATTCTTGCTTGTCTCTCTTCCTCTGCTACTCTTTCTTGTTCCTGTATAGACTGATAGTCGTCACCATCCGAAACCAATAGGACAATACCCCTTCTGTTTTCGCGAGTCATATATTCGCCACTGCCAAGGTAATTGTTAGCACGCATCAATGACAATTCTTCGTTTGTAGGAATGCGCCAATTGTTATATCCATGCTGAGCTTGTTTGTTAATTTGTGCAATAACTGAAGTCGGCTCGGCTTGGAATACTCCCAATTCATTAGGAAATATCTTTAAATAACCATACAAAACCTCAACAGTAGTTCGCTTTTTAGGACTTACTGGTGGTACAGTTGTTGATGGTTTTGCTTGTACTGGAAGTCCTGGTGTTATTGCTATTTTGGATGCTAATTTCGTAGCCACATTTTGCATACTGCTACGATAAGACGACGTAGCAAAAGTAGCCCCTTCTGTAGCAGCGATAGTCCCACTTTCGACATTAATAACTCGTGCATCAACGTTATATTGTCCCATAACAACGTTGATGTCGCCGACCACAATTTTAGATACGTTTAATATTTGTCCAACTCGAACCATTTGACTTTGCGTCATTTGAGAGCGTTGGAAGCCTTGCTCTTCAATGACTTTGTCAATCTGTGTACGTTCCACCATTGTGTATCCAGATGGGCGGAAATATGTTATAAAAATGGCAGATATGCCATCCACGTCTGATTGTGAGATACCCACGCCTGCTTTAAACTCAAGCACTGCACAGCGTTGTGCGTTAGCTGGTGTAATAATCATCATTGCTAACACAACCAATATTAACCTTAATAAAATTTTTGTAGTTTTCATTTTTATGAGATTTGAATTGTTAATAATTTAATATTTATGAATTACTTTTCTTAACATAATTATACAAATT
>R20__coassemble_1037_pt1 | contig 17349 bp, 17 predicted proteins | sample R20__metabat2_high_PE_049 | metagenome-assembled genome bin R20 | reverse complement strand
CTAAAGCCCTTAGGGCTTTAGTGCCGCCGCTAAAATTATTCCGAGCGGAGCGAGGAATTATTCTTCTTCTTCAACTCTTATCGGTTCCGGCATTGCCTTGACGATGTCGAGTTCGTCGATGAGGTTGGTTGCACCGGCGAATTTGTCGATGATGAAGAGCACGTAACGGATATCGACGTTGATTGTGCGCTGCAATGTAGGCTCGAAGTTCACGTCGCCGCTCATTGCCTCCCAGTTGCCGTCGAATGCCAAACCGATGAGTTCGCCCTTGCCGTTCATGATAGGGCTGCCTGAGTTACCGCCTGTGATGTCGTTGGTAGAGAGGAAGCACACGATGAGCTCGCCGTAGTCGTTGGCATATTGTCCGAAGTCTTTTGTCTCGATGAGCTCGAGGAGACGTTTTGGAGCGTCGAACTCGAAGTCACCAGGGATGTATTTCTCGAGGATACCGTTGGCGGTGCAGACGTAATCGTAAGAGATGGCGTCGGCCGGCTGGTAATCCTTCACTGAGCCGTAGCTCATTCTCATTGTTGAGTTGGCGTCAGGATAGAGAACTTTTTCAGGCTGTGTCTCTGCGTAGAATTCGCGGAGGCCTTTGACGAAGCTGTGGTTGGCCTCTGTGATGGCGCTGTTAGCCATTTGATAAACTGGAACGACAGAATAAATCTGCTCTCTCAAAGCGCCTATCATGATGAAAGCCGGATCTTTCTCGAGTTTCTTTGCGTTAGGTTTCTCGATGAAAGCCTTGATTGACTCAGGAGTGCTGAAGATTGAGTTGTCAGTTATGTCGTTTGCCAATGCTGTCCAGTCGCCTTTGTATTGCTTCAGGAGTTTCTGCACGCTTTCAGGAAGTTCTTCTGTCGCGAACTTGTTGCTGTAGATGTTGATAACGGCGAGGAACATGTCTTTCTCCACACGTGCGTCGAGGTCTTTGAACATCTCGTCGACGTTGATGTCCTTCAGACCTTCAGCGACAGCTTTCTTATCTTCTTTTGAAGACTCTTTGCTGGTTGAAACCTGATAGAATTCCACGAAATCATATGCTCTGGTTAATGGGTTGAGCTGGCCTAAGAAGTTAGGATAGAACAATGTTCTAGAAGTTGTGGCGAGTTGTGCGTACATAGCCTCGAGTGTCTCAAGCACTTCACCGTATTCAGCCTTGCGGTCTTCGTTGGCGTTGACCCATTCTGTGAACTGGTTCTCAAGTTCAGCCTTGCGCTCAGCCACTTTGTTCTTGCGGAGCATCTTTATCTGGCCTTCAAAGTTCTTCCAAGTGTTGGCGAGACCTGCTTTGTCGTCTGCGTAAGCGATGTTGACGGCCTTGTCGATCTTCATGTATTCGTCCATGACGTCTGTCTCAGCTTTGAACACTTCGTAAACGATAGGATAGAAGCTGTCGACGTTGTAGTTGATGCCGTATGATGACATGTAACGTTCTGTTGAGCCAGGGAAGCCCCAAATCATGGTGAAGTCATCTGGCTGTACGCCGTCGAGGCTGATAGGAAGATGATGTTTTGGAGTGAGAGGCTTGTTTGTCTCTGCGAATTCTGCAGGTTCACCGTTTTCGTCAGCATAGACGCGGAATACGCTGAAGTCGCCGGTGTGACGAGGCCACATCCAGTTGTCGGTGTCGCCGCCGAACTTACCTATAGACTGAGGAGCGGTGAACACGAGACGCACGTCGGTGTATGTCTTATACACGAACATGTAGTATTCATTGTCTTCGAAGAATCCTTTGATGACAGGGTTGAGTTTGCCGTCTTCTGATGCTTCTTCCTCCAACTCTTTGATTTTGGCTTTGATAGCTTTCTGTTTGGCTGCATAATCCATGTCGCCATCGATGACAGAGAAGATTTCAGCTGTCACGTCTTCCATTCTGACGAGGAATGATGCTGAAACATTTTCAGCGTGAAGCTCTTCTTCAAAAGATTTGGCTACAAAGCCTTCGTTGAGGTAGTCATGCTCCACTGTCGAGAGGGCTGCTATTGAGCTGTAGCCGCAGTGATGGTTGGTGAAAAGCAAACTGTTTGTTGAAACGATTTCGCCTGTGCAGAAGAAACCGCGTGGTTTAGCGCCGTTTGAGAGGCCGACGATGGCGTCTTTCAGGCTGCTGTTGTTGATGCTGTAGAGTTCTTCAGGTGTGAGCTGGAGACCCATTTTCTGCATGTCAACGTAGTTCAAACGCTCGACGAACATTGGCAACCACATGCCTTCGTCAGCACGCACGAGACCCATCATACCGAAGATGATGGCAAAAAATACTGATAATTTTTTCATTTTTTTTGTTGTTAATATTTATGTTTAATCTTATCCTTTCTTCTCTTTCTTATCCTTCTTATCTTTTAAGATACTCCATTCCCATTTCGTACCAGATATCCTTCGGGATGCCGCTTCCGGCGAGTTTGTCGAGGTCAGCCTGGAGTTCAGGTTTGATGACGCCGTCAGTTGCTATCCAGTTCTTTACGAACTCATAGTCGCCGTTGCCCTGTGCTGTGAGGATGGCGCCGCCGAGTTTCTCGACTGCGAGCTTCATCTTCGGGAAGTCGATGTTGTACAATCCGTTGGCATCGCGTGTGAAAGCGCCTTCGTTGGCGAGGAAGTTGAATTCAATCATGTTAGCCTTGCCGTGTGCCGAGGCTGCGCCGAAACGCACCGAACGGAAGATGCCGGCCATGAAGGTGGTGTAGTTCTCTTCCATAGTGGTGTTGGTGTATTCGCCCATCTCATAAAGTTTCGTGACGAGGAACAAGCCGAGGATGTCGGCCTTTGCCTCTTCGATGGCTGAATACTGCTCTTTCAAAGCGTGACGCACTGTGCCGCTGCCGTCGAGGGTGTTCTTGATGCCCAGACCGTGTGCCACCTCGTGGAACATCACATTGGCGAAGAAGGCGTCGAACTTGATGTTTTTGCGTGCCTCTGGAGCGACCAAGACTTCTGAAATCGGGACGACGATTTTGTCGAATTTGGCCTTCATAGCGTTCTTCAGCTGGAGCTTGCGTGTGCCTTTCTGGAGCTGCACTCTCTCGTCGTTAGGCAAGTTGATTGCGATGGTCTTTGATGCCATGTTGCAGTCGCCGCCGTAAAACACCACGTCGTATGCCGCGAGGTCAGCGTCGCTACCCGGTTTCTCTTGTTTGTACTTGTCTTCGACAGGCAATTTTGTCTGAAGTTCAGGCAATAATGCTACGTAGCGTGACAGTTTCTTTGTCCATTCCTGGTCTTTGATGAGGATGAACGACTCGTGAGCGGCTTTGTATCCGAACAGTCCGTCGGTGTAGTTCTCGATAGGACCAACTACGAAGTCGACGTTGTTGTTACGGACATCCATCCAAGCCATGTCTGAATAGTAGTAATCGTCGGTGAGGAGAGCGGTTGCTCTGAGTTTCAGATATTCTGCGAACTCTTTGTCGGCTGCGAGTTCCGAAGCTTGCATAAGCAAGTCGGCTGCTTCTTTAATTTTTGTGGAGTAAGCGTCGTGGTACCATACAGTCATGAGCTTGCCGTTCTCATCGCGGCGCACGAGTGTGTACTGGCTTGTCTTGTCAGGGTTTTCCCATGCGTCAAACTCTTCTTTTGTCATGTCGGTAGGATAGAATCCTGCGCCTTCAGGCTTCGGACCGTAACCCGGGATGAATACACGGCGGTTGTCGAGCTGATCCCACGGACCGTAGTTGATTTCAGCGTATTTGCGAGCGTTCGGGTCTTCGATTTTGCTCAAAAACTCTTTTTTGTCGCCGCCAAGGTTCTGTGTCCAGTAGATGTCATCCATGATTCTACCAGCCGCGAAGAGCAAGTCGAGCATTTTCACCTCATTCTTCGAGAGATGGCTGATGTCGGTTGTCAAAGTCACCTTCGCATATTGGTTTGCGAGTGCTTCGTAATTCTCTTTGCAATTTTTTTTGCAGCATGATTTGTCGTCTTTCTTTTCGCTACAGCTGAAAAGTGCTGCCGTGAGTGCTATTGTCATAGCTAAAATCCTGATTTTCATATTGCTATAAAATTTATTTTACTGATGATATTGCCCAAAGTATGTCTTTCCAAGCCTGGCTGAACCATTCCACGTTGGCGTGAATGATGTTGACAGGGTCAGAACTTCCGCCGCCGAGCGAATATAAAATTATCGCAAGGTTGAAAAACACGAATGTGTATATGAAAAGATATGAACGGAATACGCCGCAGCGTTGTATGTCGCTCTGGTCGCGGCGTGTGTCTTTTTTCCAGCATGTAAAGTGGAACATAAGCGTGAATCCGATGATGAAATCGATGATAGGCAGGCATTCGTTGCGAATCATCAGGCGGAAAAGCACCATGGCGAAGGTAAGATAAGGCAGCATGTAAGGTGCCAAAGTCGAGAAAAGATTCGCGCTCTTGGCGTCTGATGATACGAAGCCGAGTGTGGTGTCGTTCTGTGTCAGCGTGTCTGACGATTTAGCGTTGAACTCGTAGATTTTCTTGCGAAGGAAGAGGCCTCCGACGAGCATGTGAGCGCCTTCGTGTGTCATGGTTTGCATGATGTCGAGGTTTTTTCTGAACAGAATCGCGGCGATGATGAGGAATGCTATCATGCCGATGCCGAGCCAGAGATAACCTTGATATGTGTCGTTTTTGATTGAGCCTATGATGTAAAGAATGCATCTGTAGAACTCAAAAGCGGTTAACGCCAGGGTTAGGATAAACACTAACGATGTGATGAAACGCCAAAGTTTTTGCATGATCTCTGATTTTTATTTTGAGATGAATAATTTCTTAACTATGGTGGTCTCGCCGATGATTTTTACGAAATACTGACCTTCTGACAGCTCAGAAATGTCGATGGCGTCAGTTTTGTTTGTGCTCATCACTGTGCGGCCTGTCAGGTCGATGATTTCGATGCTTGTGATGTTCAAGTTGTTGTCGTTCAATATCTTTATTACCTCGTTTGCCGGGTTTGGATAGATGCTGATATTGTTGTCTGTGCTATTGTCTTCGACGGCGTAAGGGAGGTCGCACTCGTTATATTCAGGGTTGACGTAAATGACATCGTTGTTGACGTGATAGCAAAGCAGATGATACATCTCACCGTCGCTGTCGTGCTTTGGCTCGTACATTCCTACGTGTATGAAACCTCTGCTGCTTCCGATGCCTTCAATCCAGAATTCTGTAACGTCTTCGAGACCAATGAAAGAGAATGTCAGTTTCTTTCTCGGAGTACCTGTCTCATCAGTGATTGTCGTTACTTCCGTGACTTGCATCGGGTGTGCGTCGTCATCGTGGAAGAAGTCGCCAACCTCAAGGTCATAATCGTAAAGAAGCTCTTCATCTTCGTATGATGAGCCGTTCCATTTGCAGTAATAAACCTGATTACCGTCGTTACGGAATGCGCCGTCGATTGATACTGAGCCTGAATTATGGTTATAAACTGAGATGGTCGTGAACTCAAGATCATCAATAGTGACAGTCTCACCCATGCTGTAAGTCTCTTCAAAAGTGCCTGTCGGATGAGGCGCGCTCCAGGTGTATACACCTAAGATATACCATTCTTGTGCATTGATATTCAATGAAATGGCAAACATTGCGATAGCTAAGACCGCGAACTTTGCAAGATGTTGTAAATGTTTAGTCATAATTTTACAAATTAAATAATCGACAAAGATACGAAATATTTTAATATAAGGAGGAAATTTTTTAATTTTGCGGCATGGCAGGCTTATATATCCATATCCCGTTTTGCAAGTCGAAGTGCGCTTACTGCAACTTCTTTTCGGTCGTTTCCGAGAAGCAACGCGCTGATTTTATTGAGGCTTTGAAGCGGGAAGCGGTGTTGCGAAAGGATTATTTAGGCGATGAGGAAGTGCGGACAGTGTATTTAGGTGGAGGCACGCCAAGTCTGCTGAAAATTTCCGAGATTTCAGATATTCTCGATGTTTTGCATCAAAATTATAAAATCATCGAAACCCCGGAAATCACTCTTGAAGCGAATCCTGACACCGTTTCAAAAGAGTCGCTTTTGGAATATAATAAATTAGGAATCAATCGTTTAAGCATCGGAATCCAAAGTTTTTTTGATGATGATTTGCAATATTTAAGCAGAAAACACGACTCGCAACATGCTTTGCAAGTGCTGGATTGGGCAAAAAGTGCTGGTTTTCAAGAGATTACGCTTGATTTGATTTACGGCATACCAACTCTGACAGATGAGAAGTGGATTAAGAATCTTGAAATTTTCTTTTCGACTGGTTTTAACCATCTTTCCGCTTATGCTTTGACTGTTGAGGAGAAGACCGCACTTGGACAGCGTATTAATAAAGGTATTGCGGCTCCTGTCGATGAGGATGCCATGCTTCGACAATATAATATTTTGGTCGAAATGACTGCCAATCAAGGATTTGAACATTATGAGATAAGCAATTTCGCGCGTCCAGGACATTATTCAAAACACAATACTCTTTACTGGAGAGGTGAAAAATATCTCGGTCTCGGTCCGTCGGCGCATTCTTTCGATGGCGTCTCACGACAATGGAATGTGGCAAGCGTGAAAGATTATTGTGATACCCATTCCTTTGAAAAAGAGGAACTTACGCTTGATGACCGCTACAACGAATATATCATGACCTCGTTACGCACCATGTGGGGTGTCGACGTTGAATATATCCGTACTAATTTTGGTGAAAAATACGCTGAAAAGTTCAAAAAAGACATTCAAAAACACATTTTTAGCAAGAAAATGTTCCAACAAGACGGCAGATTTATCCTAACAAACGAAGGCATGCTTTTTGCCGATGGAATAGCAGTGGAACTTTTTGCATAAAAATGCAAGAAATCTTAATAAAATTTAAGAAAAAAGTTTGCACATCATTCAAAATTTTTGTATAATTTTGCAGAGTGAAAAAATAAAAATTATGCAAATAGCGACAACAAACGGTGTTAATATGACAGGAACGGTAAAAGAGATGCAAAATACGCAAGCTAAGGCACAATTACCGAAAAATTGTGTGCCGTTTGGGTTATTTAAAAAAGAATTTTTTAAAAGATTAAAGAAAAGATATGAAAAAATACCGGTTGATCATTCATGAAAGGGTGTTCGACCAGATATCAGAGATCCAAAATTTTATTGCAAGCCTTAATACTTATGAAGCAGCCGAAAACTATTCAAAAAGATTATTCAAAGAGATAGAATCGATAAGATATCTCGCAGATGCTATGCAATTCTCCCGATGGAAGGTCGCGAAACAATATCATCCTAAAGCCAAAAGATTAATTACTAAAAACCTAAAATGGAATATAATTTTTCACACTGATGGTGATTATGTCGTTATTGATAGTATATTACCTTCATCAACGATGATATGGTGTTTTTTTGTATTTTTGTAACCGAAAATTTGAATCATGCAGACGCAGAAAATTGAAAACGCGAAGTTGGAGATGGTCGACAAGTTCGTCCGCGACACCAACATGAACATCTTCCTGACCGGAAAAGCCGGCACAGGCAAGACTACGTTTCTGCGTAACCTCGCGAAAGACACCTACAAACGCCTCGTAATATTAGCTCCTACCGGAGTCGCCGCAATCAACGCAGGAGGCCAGACGATACATTCGTTTTTCCAACTTGATTTCGGACCACAAATTCCCGACGACGGTAGAGACGCGGCACGCCACATCCAGCCATTGCAATATCAGAAATTTTCGGCGATGAAGCTGAAAATCATCCGTTCGTTGGATTTGTTGGTGATAGATGAGATTTCGATGGTGCGCGCCGATCTTCTCGATGCCGTTGATGCAGTGCTGAGACGCGTGAGGCGTAACGACAAGCCTTTTGGAGGACTGCAGGTGCTTATGATTGGCGACATCCATCAGCTTGCGCCGGTGGCAAAGGCAGAGGAATGGTCGCTGCTGCAGGATTATTATAAATCGGTGTATTTCTTTGATAGTCATGTACTTACAAAGGCTCCGTACTGCTGCATCGAACTCGATCATATCTATCGGCAGGAAGACAGGGTTTTCATCGACATATTGAATAAGGTGCGCAATAACAGCCTTGATGTAGAGAGTTTGCGCATTTTGAACAGTCACTATCATCCTGATTTTGAGCCTGGTGACAACGACGGCTACATCACATTGATGACACATAACAAACAGGTCGACGAGATTAACGAAAGCAAACTCAATGCGTTGAAAACCAGAAGGTTGACTTTCGATGCGGTGATTACAGGAACGTTTCCTGAGATGTCGTATCCGACCAAATCGGAACTGGAATTGAAGGTGGGAGCACAGGTGATGTTCGTGAAAAACGATCCGTCGCCAGAAAAAATGTATTTCAACGGCAGAATCGGGCAAATCGTGGCATACGACGAGGATGAGGGCTTGCAGGTGAAGTGCGACGACGACATTATCAGCGTGACACCGGTGACGTGGAGGAATTTTGAGTACAGCATCAACGAGGAGACCAAGGAAATAGAGGAAAAAGAAGTCGGAAGCTTCACTCAGATTCCACTGAAGTTAGCGTGGGCGATAACAATTCACAAGAGCCAAGGCTTGACGTTCGACAAGGTGATTCTGGACGCGAGTTTGGCTTTCGCACACGGTCAGGTTTACGTGGCGTTGAGTCGCTGCACTTCGTTGGAAGGTCTCGTTTTGAAGACCAGACTTTCTCAAAACGGCTTATTTAACGATTTGACTATCAATCAGTTTGTGCGAGAACTGCCGATGAGAGAGCCAACTGAAGAGCAGTACGAATACAACAAGAAATATTACGAGTCGCAAATGTTGTTTGAATTGTTCGATTTTATCGATATTGAGAGCGATTTGAACGGCATCAACAAGGTGATTTTCGCGCACAAACGCAGTTTCGAGCCAGAGTTGAAGGAGATGATATCTTCTAAAGGCCAGAAGTTTTACGAGGAAGTGGTTGCCGTTTCTGAAAAATTCAAGCGTCAGTTAGGTGGAATATTGAAAGATAACTTTCAGATAGACAACAACTTACAGCTTCAGGAACGCATTGAAAAAGGACGTTCTTATTTTCTTGATAAACTGATGGAACTTGATGCGATTGCCGAGATTAAGTTGGAGACTGATAATAAAGAAGTTAAGACAGCTTTCAAAGGTGCGCTGGATCTTTTTAAAGAAGATTTGTTTGTCAAAAAAGCGTGCCTCGAGGCTTGTTTGAGTGGCTTTGAAGTCAAGAGATATCTTGCGGTGAAAAACAAAAAAATCGTTGAGGCTGAAGACATTGGGAAGAAAAAAGAGAAGAAGCCGAAAGAAAAACGTGAAAAAGGTTCCTCCGTCAAGCGCACGAAAGAACTGATTGATGAATGTCTTACGATAGACGAGATAGCAGAAAGGAGAGGGATGACACGGACCACCATCGAACAGCATGTGGCAGAGCTGGTGCTGAATGGTGAAGCCGACGCCAAGGACTTCATGAGCAAGGAACATTACGACAACATCGTGGAGTATTTTGAGGATACACAGGATGCGTCGTTGGGAAGAGCTCGTGACGTGCTCGGTGAGGAATATTCATGGGGAGAATTACGGATTGTATTAAATGAAATCAAAAAAAATAATAGCATATGAAAAAATTAGTAATCTTATCCGGAGCGGGCATCAGTGCCGAAAGTGGTATCAGTACGTTTAGAGACGCAGGTGGATTGTGGGATAAATACCCGGTGATGCAGGTGGCGTCAATCGAGGGCTATGAGGCTGATCCTGAATTGGTTATCAATTTCTACAACGAACGCCGCAAACAGCTTCTTGACGTGAAGCCGAATCAGGGACATATCCTTTGTGCCGAGTTGGAGAAGTATTTTGACGTTACAGTTGTGACGCAAAACGTTGATAATCTGCACGAAAGAGCCGGCAGCCATCATATCATACATCTTCATGGCGAGCTGACGAAGGTGTGCTCAAGTTATAACCCGAATGATGAGCGTTATATCCGTGAGTTGAAACCTGAGGAGTTTGAGGTGAAAATGGGTGACAAAGCCGGTGACGGCAGTCAACTTAGGCCGTTTATTGTGTGGTTTGGCGAGGCGGTTCCGGAAATTGAGACAGCAGTACGATACGTTGAAAAAGCCGATATTTTCGTCATCATCGGGACCTCAATGAATGTGTATCCGGCTGCAAGCCTTCTGTATTACGTTCCAGACAACGCCAAAGTCTATCTCATTGACCCTAAAGATGTTAACATTAACACAAACCGTCCGATAACGCATATTAAAAAAGGTGCCTCGGAAGGAATGAAAGAACTTCTAGAGCTATTAGCTAATAGCCATTAGCCATTAGCAATGATCTTCTCTAAACCTAATGGCTAATGGCTAAAACCTAATGGCTATTTGTTGTTAAACTGATTCATTGTTAAGTCCGGACCAATCGCCACGAAGCTCTTAACAAATTCGACGGCGACGTCGAGGCGAGGCTGGATTTCGTCGATTTCCGATTGTTTCCATTCGCCGATGACGAAGTCGATTTGTTTCCCTTTGGCAAAGTCGTTGCCGATGCCGAAGCGCAGGCGGCAGAAGTCGCTGCTTCCAAGTGACTCTATGATGTTTTTCAAGCCGTTATGACCGCCGTCGCTGCCTTTTTTGCGCATTCTTAAAGTTCCGACAGGCAAAGCGAGGTCGTCGCAGACAACCAAAATGTTCTCCATCGGGATTTTTTCCTGTGTCGCCCAGTATTTCACGGCTTTTCCGGAGAGGTTCATGTATGTCGTGGGTTTTATCACAATCATCTGACGGCCTTTGTATTTCATCTCCGACGCCATCGCCAAGCGGCTGGTAGTGAAGGTGTTACCGAGGTCTTTCGCCAGATGGTCGGCTACCATGAAACCGATATTATGCCGCGTGTTGGTGTATTCGGCTCCGATATTTCCCAGACAAGCAATCAAATATTTCATGCTGCAAAAATAAAAAAAAGCCTTCAAACGAAGGCTTTTTCAATATAAATTTCTTGAAATTTACATTATTTTGCTTCTGCTGCCGGAGCTGCCTCGGCTGCTGCCTCTTCAGTCTCTTCTTCAGCTGCTGCGTTACGTGGAGCCTTGACGTCGACCACGATGGTGTTCTCAGGAACGAGGACTGTCATCTTTTCGAGGTTGAGGTCTTTCACCTTAATTGACTGGTTCATCTGAAGCTTTGTAACGTCGACGATGATGTTATCCGGAAGGTCGTTGACATAGCCACGGACTTTCAATTTTGAAAGGTTCATGTTCATGCGGCCACCACGCATAACGCCTGGGCATGTACCCTGTGTGCGGATAGGAAGCATGACAGTGATAGGGTTGTCTTCGTTGACATCGAGGAAGTCGGCGTGAAGCACTTCGTCAGTAACTGGATGATACTGAATGTCTTGGAGGATTGTGTGGTACACTGTACCGTTGATTTCAAAGTCGATAATCAATGTCTCAGGTGTGTAAAGAATCTTCTTGAAGCTTCTTGCATCTGTTGCAAACTTCACCTGTTCGATGTTGTTACCGTAAATGACGCATGGTACGAGACCTTTTGCGCGCAATGCTTTAGCATCTTTTTTCCCTACGTTCTCGCGAAGAGAACCGCTCAATGATACTGAATTCATTTTGTTTGTTTTTAATTAGTTATTTATTTTGCATTAAAGAATTCGCTCAGTGACTCGTAATTCTCCACCTTTTTGATAACCTCGGCGAAGAGTTCGGCTGTTGAGAGCACGTGAATCTTCTTGCTTGGGTTTGGTCCCAATGGGATAGTGTCGGTTACGACCACTTCGTCGAATACTGAGTTGTCGATTTTTTCCATTGCTGAGCCTGAGAAGATGGCGTGTGTTGCGAAGGCGCGGACGCTGCGTGCGCCATTGTCTTTGAGCAGCTGACCGGCTCTTGTGATGGTGCCTGCTGTGTCGATGATATCGTCGATGAGGATGACGTCACGGTCTTTCACGTCGCCGATGAGGAGCATTTTCTCGATCTCATTCGGTTTAGAGCGCCGTTTGTGGCAGATGCAGAATACTGTGCCGAGCATCTTGGCATATGACGAGGCGCGACGTGTGCCGCCGGCGTCAGGTGATGCCATGATAGGATCTTTCAGGTTCAGGCTATTAATATAAGGTACGAAAATCTTCGATGCGTATAGGTTGTCGACCGGGATGTCGAAGAATCCTTGAATCTGGTCGGCGTGGATGTCCATTGTGATGACGCGTGTAACGCCGGCTACCTGAAGGAGGTTGGCGACGAGTTTTGCCGCGATGCTGATACGCGGACGGTCTTTTCTGTCTTGACGGGCGAATCCGAAGTAAGGGATGACGGCTATGATGCGGCGTGCTGATGCGCGTTTGGCAGCGTCAACCATCATCAGAAGTTCCATGAGGTTTTCTGTCGGCGGGAAGGTAGACTGAATCAAAAATACGTCTCTTCCGCGTAGATTTTCCTCAAAACAAGGCTGGAATTCTCCGTCGGAGAACACGGTTACGTTGCATGTTCCGAGCGGTTTGCCGTAATATTCGGCGATTTTATCTGCCAAATATTTCGTGGCTCTGCCTGAAAAGATTGATACAATGGGCTCTTGCATAATTCAAAAATGTTTGATTAAATTTTTCGGGTGCAAAAATATAAAAAAAAATGTTGCGTGTAACAAAAAAATGTATTAATTTTGCACCCGAAAAAAGTTCATTGAAAATTTGAGCCTAGGTGGCGGAATTGGTAGACGCGTCGGTCTCAAAAACCGATGAGGTAACACTCGTGCCGGTTCGATCCCGGCCCTGGGTACGGATATAAAAAGTTAATCCCTTGTAAATCAAGCATTTACAAGGGATTTTTTATTGGCGGTGGGGCCACGGTGGGGCCGAGACGACAATAGCATGGGAAACCAAATGACGAGAAAACACTGGGGATTGGGAGAATGTAAAAAAATGGTGCAAATGTTGAAAACATCTGCACCAAAACCCAAAATATTGCTAGCTTATGTCGTCTAGCTGATTGCAAAAATACAAAATTTATGAATAATCATAGTGTATTTTTTATCCAAGTTCGTAATATCCGAGATACTCGGAGTTTGTGATGAGTTTGTTGTCGGCTGAGCGCATGGCGAACCAGGCATGGATGTGGTCGCCTACCCAGTCGTCGGGCAAGCGGACATGTGATGTTCCAACGGAACGGATGAAGCCATTGAGGTCAAAAAAGACTTCTTGCTTTTCTACGTTGTAGAATAATGTAATTGAAACATCATCGTCTTTGGCGTTTCCGTGACCGTTCTGGTCGCCCCAGAGGATGTCGAGATCAGTTTCATTGACGTACATGATTTGCACTGATGGTGGTGTGAGTATGCCATGTGAAAGGATGATTTTTGAATAATCAATCTCATAATCCGGGGCATCGCCGATGGCTTTGTTGACCATTTGGCGCACTGCGTAGTTGAAAGGTGACTGCTTTTTGGCAACATCTTTCAAGCCGAGATTGATGAATTGCAAAGCTTGCTTCATAAACTTTTGAGCGATGTCCATTTTGTGACGCTGCTCGAGCTGTTTTTCTGTCTTGGGGTTCTTGACGTGCTGAGCGAGGCCACGCATGTAGGCTTCGCCTTTCCAGCTGCTGCCCACCACGGTGCCGACCTTGCCGTTGAAACCTCCTAATATTCCTTGTTTTATTGTTCCCATAATCTTTGTGTTGTTTAATTGTTAATCATCATTGATGTTCGGACTGTAGAAATCACGACATTTCTCCGAAACCTGCCCTAATGACTTGTCATAGACGAAAGCCCAGCCAAGATACTGCATTTCACTTGTGATAGGAAAGCCTTCGATTTCAATATCGCTCAAACCAGTTGTAAAGGGGTGGTCATAGATATAGCTGAACCAATTGTTGGTGCCCAATTCATTCAAAATGAAAATGAAGCCAGGATACTCCACGTGGGAGTTATCGTATTGGATTGCCCCAACATACCAGTGGCCGTCTTGACCTGGGTCATCGACAAAAAACATGTCAAAGCATTTCAGAAAGCCTTTTGAGAGAACGAGTTTCTTGTAATTGACAACTGGCTCTCCATCGACTTTTTCGATGGCTGCATGATAGTTGATCTGAGCTGCCTTGTTGAAGGTTGACATCTTATGGTCGTAGTTGCCGAAAGTGAGACGGAGAGTCGGTGCGAGCGGACGCAGCGCCTCGATAACAGCACGGAGGGCTTTACGGCAGAAGATGACGCTTTCAGACTGGGTAGCAGTGTAATGAGTCGGCAAGCCACGCATGTAGGCGGTGCCTTTCCAGCTGCCGCCTACAACGGTTCCGACCTTACCACTGAAGCCTCCCAATATTCCTTGATTTATTTTTCCCATAACCTTTATATTGTTTTGTTGTTTTTGAGTTAACGACCGTAAGCCTCTACTTCAGCGATGGGGTCTGAGACCTTGCCGGAGGCTGGGTCGTAAGTGCAAGCGTAGGCGAGATATTCCTTGGCTTCGAGAAGCGGCATACCGTGAAACACGAGGGTATCTCCGACATGGAAATGCTGACGGATGATGCCTGTCTGCCATACACTGCCAGTGACATCGTAGATTGCGAATATCAGGCCATCATACTCTGGATACTGGATGTCATCAGCGATTGTTGAAAGATAGTAATTGCCATCTTCACTTGGGTCGTTTATGACCAGATAGGTAAATGGCTTTAGACTTCCTTGTGAAAGGATTAGATGTTCGTAATTGAAATGAGGCTCGCCGCCTGACTCATAGATAGCAGCTTTGTAGTTGACCGACACGGCCTTGTTGTAGCCAGACATTTTGTGAGCGCGTTCTTTGAAAGTGACGCTCAGCAGAGAGGCGATAGGCTTTAAAGCAAGCGCGAGGATTTTTAGGGCCTCGCGCTGGTACAACTGCCCCGCTGTGCGGGGGTCTTTAACGTGCTGTGCTCGGCCTCTCATGTAGGCCTGGCCTTTCCAGCTGGAGCCTATGACAGTGCCGACCTTGCCGTTAAATCCCCCGAGGATGCCTTGTTTGATAGTTCCCATGGTACAGCGGATTTAGAGGTTAAGCTGGGGTCAAAGTGACCTCACCGAGATAGATGGAATCAGCGACTTCCTTGCCGTCTTCCGACACCATACCGAGATAGACCTCCACCTTGTCGCCTTCCCAGTCGTTAGGGACTGTGAGGCTTTGGGTGTGGGTGGCACGAGTTGCACCTGCGGTGTCGTAGATGGTCTCGCCCTTATCCTTGTTGTAGATGAAAGGCATGGCCTTGTCAGTTGCCAATGCATTACCTACACCGCTGTTGTCAGTCCAGTCGATTTTGACTTCGTTGCGGTTGTTGTCCCAAGTTGCTGTTGCGCCAGTGACCTGAGTCAAGCCGCCTTTTGAAACGATAATCTTGGTGAAATCCAAAGCATAGCTCGGATAGCTGCCGGTGACGGCATTTTTGATGGTGTAGGACATGGCAGCGTTGAACTCAGTTTGCTTAGCTGCCTGGCTCTTGAAGCCGATACGGATGTACGGCACGACTGGCTGGAGGAAGCTCATAACAAGAGCGAACTTGGTGCGCTGGTTGACCTGACCTGCCGAACGAGGATTTTTGACATGCTGGGCTTGGCCACGCATATAGCTGATGCCTTTCCAGCTAGAACCGATGACGGTTCCCACTTTTCCGGAGAATCCACCGAGGATTCCTTGTTTGATTGTACCCATAATCTTTAAATTGTTTTTTAGGTTGATAAAAATTGTTTAATTAGGTAACCTTGGTCTTGACTTGGTACGGACTTGGTATGGTCAGAAACCAGTTCCAAAACGAGGTTCGCTGCAAGTATAAATAAAAAAACAACAGGGAATGTCATCTTGGAATATGGTGCTTCCGATTTCTTATGGTTTCTCTCGATTTCCAGTTGGAAGTTGGAGAGAATTTTTTCGGATTGGAAAATTTACTATTTTTGTAGTCGATTACCAACACAAACATTATCATGAAAAGATTAGTAACAAGTTTGCTCGCTCTATTGGGATTGGCAACAGCCTGCGAGCGACTGGAGTATGAGAATGCCGATGCCAACACTTTCGCTTCGAGAATAGCAAGCCCCGATGTCGTAGTGCTCGATGTGAGGACGGCTGCTGAGTATGGAGAGGGTCACATACAAGGTGCCATAAATATCGATGTCAAAGAAGATGGATTTATTGAAACAGCGAAGTCAACACTACAACCGGACAAGACTATTGCTGTTTATTGCAGAGGTGGCAGACGTTCGGTGACGGCAGCCGAGAAACTTGTCGCCGAGCATTACAAAGTGGTTAATCTTGAAGGCGGAATCATGGCTTGGAAAGAAGCGGGGCTGCCGATTGTGACAGATGAATATGAGACGGACACATTCACGACGAAAAGCGGAAAGACGGTGACGCTCCACGCTTTGGTTCACTCGTCAATAAGGATGGATTATGATGGGAAGACCATTTATATTGACCCGGTGACTAAGTTGGGTGACAAGACCATCAACTTGGCGGAGATGCCGAAGGCTGACTATATCTTCATCACCCACGAACATTTTGATCATCTTGGAAAGGACGCAATAGAACTGGTGACAAAAGACGGAACCCAGCTGATAACCAATCAAAGCTGTAAAGATATATTGGGATATGGTACGGTGATGGCAAATGGCGACAAGCTTCATTTGTCGGATGACATTGAAGTTGAGGCTGTTCCTGCATATAACACGACAGAAGGACACCAGAACTTCCATCCGAAAGGAAGAGACAACGGATTCGTCTTAACGCTTGACGGCTTGAGGATTTATGTGGCTGGAGACACTGAAGACATTCCTGAGATGTCTGAAATCAAGGATATTGACATCGCCTTTTTGCCATGCAACCAGCCATATACGATGACAGTGGAGCAGCTGGTGAGAGCCGCCAAGACAGCCAAGCCTAAAGTGTTGTTCCCTTATCACTATGGTCAGACGGATGTGACAGGGATTCCAGCTCAGCTTGAAGGTGATGGGGTTGATGTCAGGATTAGGCATTACGAATAGAGAGGCGACAGCAGTATTAAAATTTTTCACCAAAACGAACAACAAAACAAAAAAATAAAAAAAAGATGCTTTTTTTGCCAGCGTAGAGGAGCGTAGGCAGTCAAGGTTTGCGAGAGAAAAATACTCTTTTCGTAGCGAAGCGGAGAAAAGGAAGATTTTTCCCGAAGCAACCCGTAGGGCTTGACCTTGACGGACAAGCGGAACGAGCTAACTTTGCAACTTTTTTTGAATTTTTGAAATCACCAATCAATCACTAATCAATAGAAGATCTAGACCGCTGCGCTACTCTAGACGCTGGCGCTTTTCTAGGAATCAGTCCGAAATCCTGAAATGGGTTTAAATCAGGATCATCAAATTGACAATGATTATTTGAATTAAGTCAGTGATTTTCAAAAGGATGCCGCCACCAAAAAAG
>R20__coassemble_922_pt1 | contig 19267 bp, 19 predicted proteins | sample R20__metabat2_high_PE_049 | metagenome-assembled genome bin R20 | reverse complement strand
CAGCAACGTTGACAGCTACAGCCAACACAGGTTACACCTTCGTGAACTGGACAAAGAACGGAACAGTTGTCTCAACCAGCAAAACTTACAGCTTCACAGTGACAGAGGCAGGCGACTATATCGCCAACTTCTCATTGAACAGCTATGCTATCACAGCAACAGCTGCTCCTACATACGGCGGAACAGTTTATGGCGCCGGCACATATAGCTATGGCACATCAGTAACATTGTCCGCAACACCAAACCTCCCGGCTTATCACTTCGTTAACTGGACAAAGAACGGTCAGGTGGTTTCATCAGATGCCAACTACAGCTTCACAGTGACAGAGGCAGGCGACTACATTGCCAACTTCGCGACATATAACTATCAGGTGACGGCATTTGCCACACCAGCTGAAGGTGGTAATGTGGCCGGTTCAGGTACATACGCTTACGGTCAGACATGCGTGCTCAACGCAATGTCAAATGAGAATTATTATTTCATCCACTGGAAGAAAAACGACAATGAGATCGTCTCAACAAATGCCAATTATTTGTTCGAAGTGTATGAAAACGCAGCATATGTCGCTTACTTCGCACTCAACGCTTACGAAATCACTGCCACGGCCAATCCAACCGATGGCGGTACAATCGAAGGAGCAGGCAACTATGAAGCAGGTATGCCATGTACCTTGACAGCGACAGCTGCCGAAGGCTTCACATTCGTCAACTGGACTGACGCTAACGGCGCAGTGGTTTCAACCAATGCAGCATACAGCTTCACAGTGTCGGCTGACGCATCGTTTGTCGCCAACTTCTCGCTCAACAGCTACGCTATCACTGCAACAGCCAACCCGACAGAAGGCGGCACAGTGACAGGTACAGGAACATACGACCACGGCACATCAGCCACACTGACAGCAACAGCCAATGCAGGCTACAACTTCATCAACTGGACAAAAGGTAATGAGGTCGTTTCAACCGAACCATCTTACACCTTTATAGTGACAGAAAGCGGCGCATACATTGCCAACTTCGAGGAAATCATAATCCCTACCTACGAAGTGACAGTGACAGCCGACCCTGCTGAAGGCGGTACCGTAACAGGCGGCGGTTTATATGAAGAGGGCGAGACAGTGACTGTGACAGCTGCACCATTGGAGGGCTTCACATTCCAGAACTGGACAGAAAACGGTGAAATCGTGTCAGAAGAAGCCGAATACACCTTCGTCGTGACAGCCGACCGTAACCTCGTGGCTCATTTCGATGTTGACAACGTGATAGAACTTGACGATTATGCATTCACTATCTATCCGAATCCAGCGTCTGAAAAACTCTATATAGAGTGCGCTGAAACCATCGTCAGATGCGAGATTTACAACATCTCAGGTAGCATGGTTTATAGTTCTGATGAAAACTCTACAATGATCGAAGTCAATGTCGAAAACCTCTCAGCAGGTTCATATATCATCCGCTTCATCGCTAACGACGCAGTTTGCGCTAGAAGATTCATCAAGAAATGATCAAAGCTGCTTTAAACAGAAAAGGTTGGGCACGCCCAACCTTTTCTGTTTTTAACTGAACAACTGATTAACTGATAACTCCACAGAGGTGATAAAGCACCCTTGCTCCGACGTTTCCGTCCCACTCAGTGCCTTCACCTGGCGAGACCTCGCAGAGGTCGAAGCCGATGATTTCTTTTCCCGATTCTTTAATTCTGTTGAGCAGATACATCAATTCCTCATATTCCATGCCACCCGGAACCGGAGTGCCTGTGTTCGGACAAAGCTTCGGATCCAAACCGTCGATATCCACTGAAATATAAACCTTTTCAGGCAACGCGTTCACTATTTCGTCGCAAATCTGCTTCCAAGTGGCGCCTTCGTACATGCGACGACGGTTGTCGCGGTCGTAAAACACCTCAATGCGCCCGTTGGAGTCTTTCACAAGCTGCTTCTCCTGATGACAATAGTCGCGGATTGCCACCTGCACTAATTTCTCGACTTTCTCAAGTTTCAAAACGTTGTAAAATATCGAGGCGTGCGAATATTCAAATCCCTCGAAGCGCTCGCGCAGGTCGCTGTGTGCGTCGATGTGCAGAACGCCGTAATTTACGCCTATATTATTAAGGTATTGATGATAGGGTAGGGGAGTGCTGTGGTCGCCGCCAAGCAGTCCCACTTTCTTTCCTTGTTTCTTCCAATATGCGATGCGCTCGCGCAGCCAATGGAACATTGTCTCGAAACCGTCTTCAATGGCTTTGTATTTTGCTTCGTATTTCCAAGGAAACTCGTCAGCTTCGCCGTTTTCGATAGCCTCTATGATATCTTCGCTGACTGGAGCGAGCTTGTCGTGCAGTTTCCTCAACTCTTTAGGAAATTCGTCCATCCAGATGCCGCGTTGCCACAAATCGGGATAGTCGTGATGGCAAAGGTCTACCTGCATCGAGCCGTCGAACACTGCACTTGGTCCGTCGACAGTGCCTCGGTTGTAACTCGTTGTCAACTCCCATTCCACAGGGATGATAATGATCTCGGCTTCCTCAGCCGTGCACGGCAAACCGTAAATTCCGGAGCCTAAAGCCGCCGCCGCATTCGGGTCAAATGATTTCTCTGACATAATGATGAAATTTTGACAAAAATACAAAAAGTTTTTCAGATGACTTGTTTTTGTATGAAAAATTATGTAATTTTGCGAGACAAATTCACGGAATAATAACAAATTTTGTTTGCCTATGATATAAATCGCAATTCGTTGCGCACACTTTAAAGATATATTGGGAAAAGCGTTAGAAGCCAAATCTTGAATTCTCAAAAACTGGACACTTTTGAAAATATCAAGTCAAGAATAAAGCCTATGACGCTCGCGCTGTTTTAGCGTGGGCTTATTCGATTAATTTGACTTGATAGGTAGTCCAGAATCCTGAGAATTCAGATGAAGCGAAAGAGCACCACGCTTTTTTTGTGTGCGACATTTCTTTCGGTGCTCCTTAACAATAATTAATTAACTATTGTCCAAATAGGAGTGGACGTAAAATGCAAAAATGAGAAAATTTTCTAAGATTTTAAGTGCGACACTGATTCTTGTAATCGCAATTATGTTGAGCTCTTGTACTGTTACAAAAAAAGCAACAATTATTCCTGCTGCAGTAAGTAGTATTTCAAATCCTGTATCTCTTGAGTTTTTAAATCTGACAAAAGATAGTTATCAAATTATTAATACAGAAACAGTTGAGTCAGTAATCGTTTATGAAGAAAAAGGTTTGGGCTCATCAAAAACCATAAAAATTAGTGAAAAAAATGAAGAATATGCCCTTGAATTCAAAAAAAATTCAACTACTGGTGAATATGATATTAAATATTCTGGTATAGTTAAGATTGGGTATTTGTCTGATGATGACAGAACCGTTCCTATTGATAAGCCATTTCCAGCTTTATTTGCGAGAGGTTTGGCAGCATATAGATTGATCAATTCAGTACAAGATCAAGGTGCTGATGGTATAATTGAGCCTATTGTTACAATGAAAGTTGGTCAGGAAGGTAAAAAGATAATCTTCACAACAACAATATCGGCTAAACTAATCAAAATTAAATCTAAATAATAGTTAAGATAGAAAATATTAAAATGAGAAAAGTATTAGTTTTATTGGTAGCATCGATGGCAATATTATTGCAGTCATGCGGAACTACGAAGCAGACTGTAAGCCATCCTAAAACTAATGTAGTTAATCTTGCACTTGTAAAGGAGGCGCAAAGCAATCGTTTCATGTTCTTGGACTACGGTATCCGTTTGAATGTAGCTGACAATCGCCCTAATGACAATATCCTTAGAAAATACGATGGGAGTACGACATATACACCTAAGGTTAATGTTGAACCTGATGTTCGTTCTTTCGTGGATGAAAGCATGAGACATTACATGAGAACTCTTGGCTTTAACTTCGATGCCGACATTCGTACCGATTACATGATGCAGGTTAATATAACAGATTTCAACGTTAGTTATCTTTCAGGTGCTGGATGGTCGGGAACTGTTAAACTGAATATTGAGGTTTATGACCATAACAGAACCCTTGTTTATCCTAATGTCCCAGTGTCAGGCAGATCTACCAAAGCCGGTGTCAGTAACGATTGGGAACTCGCATCAATGGCATTAAACAATGCTTATGCCAATGCTTTGGCAGATGTTGATTGGGATTTGATAGCATTCTTCCTAAACAAAGACAATCCTAACAAGCAGGTTACCGGTGACGGCACCACAGGTCTTGAAAAGAACGTTATCAGATGGTTTGTCACATCACAGCCTAAAGGCGCCGATGTTTACTGGAGAGTCGTCTCTTCAACGCCTGATGTCAAGAACACAAACCGCAACTATTTAGGTACTACGCCTTATGAATCGACAGAGACTCTTGATATCAAGGGTTTGAAAGCGAATAATCTTGGTAATGTCCAAATAGAAGTAACGTGTGAGAAAGTCGGTTATTTGGAACAGACCAAGCGTTTCAGCCTCCAGCAGGTCGTCGACCAGAAAGAAATCTCAACTAAATTCAATTTAGTCAAGGAAGACGAATAAAATATGTTCGCTCTGTTTAACCGCCCTTCAACTAAGTTGAAGGGCGGTTTTGTTAATAATTTTTTAACATTTGTTTCATTTTTCTGCAAATTATGTTAAAATATGTTAAAAATGAAGGAACTATGTTTTTTTATATATAATTTTGCACCATCAGACCTTTTCTGATAAAGAAACTAATTGTTTAACTTAACATATTGCTTATGGATGGCAAAATGATCATTACTGATACCGATTATATTAATTGGATAGATGAATTAAAGCAACGCTATAAGCGAAGCCAAATTAAAGCTGCTATTAAGGTAAACAGCGAAATGCTGAAATTCTATTGGTCAATGGGCAAAGACATTGAAGAACGGCAGCTTGAGAACAAATATGGTTCGCATTTTTATGAGAATCTTAGCAGGGATTTGATTTTGGCACTGAACAACAAAAAAGGCTTTGCACCTACTAGTTTATGGTATACAAAAAGCTTTTATTGTTTATACTCACCATTGTTTTCAATTCTTCGGCAACCTGCCGAAAATTTGGATAATGAAAATCGTCGGCAACTTGCCGACGATTTTGAAATGTTGTTCTGCATACCATGGACACATCATCAGAAGATTATTGATAAAGTTAAAGGGGATAGTCATAGGGCAATGTTCTTTGTCAGAAAAACATGGGAAAATCAATGGGGGCGAGGTGTACTAATCAATTTTCTAAATTCAGATTTATATGAAAGACAAGGTGTGGCACAAACAAACTTTCAAACAACATTGCCAGCTGTTGAAAGTGACCTCGCTCAACAACTTCTGAAAGATCCATATTGTTTTAATTTCACACAACTAAAAGAGCAATATTCTGAGAAAGAACTTAAAAAAGAGCTGATAAATAAATTGTCGCAGTTTCTTCTTGAACTAGGCAAAGGCTTTTCGTTCGTCGGACAAGAATATCGTTTGTCGGTAGGAAGTAAAGATAAATACATAGACTTGTTGTTTTATATAATCCCGTTGCATCGCTATTGTGTTATAGAAGTGAAAACAACAGAGTTTGATTTTCAGGATATCGGACAATTAGCCGGGTATACTGCTATGGTTGATGATTTGTTAAATACATTACATGATAATCCTTCTATCGGATTGCTGATATGTAAAGAGAAAAATAGTGTGCTGGCGCGATATGCTTTGTCTCGGGTTAATGCTCCAATTGGAATCTCCGAATATGATGTCGCATATAAACAGCTACCAAAAGAATTACAGAATAAATTGCCAACAATCGAAGAAATAGAGAAAAGATTAAAATAAAAAAGAGCCTCGAAAGGCTCTTTTTTCTAATGGCTAATAGCTAATGGATAGTAGCTTATTCTAATGTGTGAATTACCAATCCTGATCTGAGTTTCGGCTCAAACCATGTTGTCTTAGGTGGCATGATGTTGCCGGTGTCAGCGATGTCGATGATCTGCTTCATTGAAACAGGATACATTGCGAATGCGACTTTCATCTCACCATTGTCAACACGACGTTTCAACTCGCCGAGACCGCGGATGCCGCCAACGAAGTCGATGCGCTTGTCGGTGCGGAGGTCCTTGATGCCGAGGATGTTGTCCAACACGTTGTTGCTCAAGATTGTCACATCGAGAACGCCGATAGGGTCGTTGTCATCGTATGTGCCAGGTTTTGCGCTCATCTTGTACCAGTGACCGTCGAGGTACATGCTGTGCTCGTGCAGTTTGGCTGGCTTGTAGATCTCTGTTCCCATGTCGGTGACATCGTATGTCTTGCCGAGAGCCTTGATGAACTCGTCTTTGCTCAAGCCGTTCAAATCCTTAACAACGCGGTTGTAGTCGATGACGTTCAGCTGGTTGTCAGGGAAGATAACAGTCATGAAGAAGTTGTATTCCTCTTTGCCGGTGTGGTGTGGGTTGTGCTCTTTCTTCTCTTGTCCGACCAATGCTGCTGCTGCGCTGCGGTGGTGACCGTCGGCGATGTACATTGCAGGGACTTTCTTGTCGAAGAGTTCAACTAACTTGGCGATGGTAGCCTTGTCGTCGATGACCCAGAAACGATGACCGAAGCCGTCTTCCTTAGCGATGAAGTCGTAGATTGGCTTCTCGTGGCGGACGATGTTGTTGACGATGGCGTCAATCTCGTTCACTGCAGGATATGCGAAGAACACTGGTTCCACGTTGGCGTTGGTGATGCGGACGTGTTTCATGCGGTCCTCTTCCTTGTCCTTACGTGTCAACTCATGTTTCTTGATGACTTTGTTGATGTAGTCTTCGCTCCATGCGCATGCCACGATACCGTACTGCCAGTGTGCGTTGGCGTCTTTCGGGTTCATGCTCTGTGCGTAGATGTACAGCTTCTCTTCGTTGTCCTGGACGAGCCATCCATAGTCTTTGAACATGTTGAAGTTCTCTACAACTTTGATGTAAGTCTCAAGGTCGCTGTCTTTGTGGCCGGCTGGAAGGTCTATTTCCGCCTTTGTCACGTGGAGAAGGCTGTATGGGTTGCCTGCGCATTCCTCGCGTGCTTCCTCTGTGTTCAAAACGTCGTATGGTCTTGAAGCTAATTTCTCAACGATATCAACCGGTGGACGATATCCTTTGAAAGGTCTTATAACTGACATTTTCTTGCGTTTTTAATTTCTATTACTTATTATTGTTTATAGCTAATAGCTAATGGCTAATGGCTATCTACTTGTTCACTTGAAACTTTGTGCATCCTTCTTTGAAGAAGCCCACGATCTGGCGAGCTGCTGCGAGACCTGCGTTCATGTTTGCTTCAGCTGTCTCAGCGCCCTGTTTCTTAGGTGTTGCGAAGAAACGTGGAGCGAACTGTGCCAATGCCTCTGCATTTGCCGGAGCGATGTCTGTCACATACTTGAAATCTGTACGTTCAGCGAGCACTTTCTCCATGTCAGCCTCGTTGATGACTTCCTTACGAGCTGTGTTGACTAAGCAGCCACCCTTTGGCATCTTTGAAAGAAGAGCGTAGTTGATGCTGTTCTTTGTCTGGTCGTTTGCCGGGATGTGCAATGAGATGTAGTCGCAGTGTGCGTAGAGTTCCTCGAGAGTGTTCGGGACGTGAACGCCTTCAGCTTCCATCTTCTCTGTTGGTACGAATGGGTCGAATGCCCATACTTCCATACCGAGAGCCTTGGCTTTCTCTGCCACGAGGCGGCCGACGTTACCGTAAGCCTGGATACCGACTCTCTTGCCCTTCAATTCGCAACCTGTGCCAGGTTTGAATGTGTTACGGGCCATGTAAATCATCATACCGATTGCCAACTCAGCGACTGCGTTTGAGTTCTGACCTGGTGTGTTCATTGCCACGATGCCTCTTGCTGTGCAAGCTGCGAGGTCGAGGTTGTCGAAACCTGCGCCGGCGCGAACCACGATCTTGAGGTTCTTGGCGTGGTCGATGACTTCCTTGGTCACCTTGTCTGAACGCACGATGAGAGCGTCAGCGTCAGCGACTGCATCGTAGAACTGCTGCACGTCGGTGTATTTCTCGAGTTTTGCGAAGTTGTAACCAGCTTCTTCAACTATTTTCTGGATTCCATTGACAGCTGCTGCTGAGAATGGCTTTTCTGTTGCAACTAATACTTTCATTTCTAATCTTTTAAATTATTTACTGCTAATGGCTAATAGCTAATGGCTAATAGCTAATAGCTAATGGCTTATTTATTAGCTTTTTCAAAGTCTTGCATGCACTGTACCAATGCTTCAACTGACTCGATTGGGCATGCGTTGTATAATGAAGCGCGGAAGCCGCCGACTGAACGGTGACCCTTGATACCGACCATGCCGCGTTCTTTTGCGAATGCCATGAAAGCGTCCTGGAGGTCTTCACGACCTGGAGCCATCACCCAGCAGTGGTTCATGATTGAACGTGAGTCTTTCTCTGCTGTTCCGACGAACATTGAGTTGCGGTCGATTTCTTCGTAGAGGAGGTTTGACTTCTTGACTGCGAGCTTGTTCATAGCCTCGACACCGCCGATGGTGTCCTTTAACCACTTCAATGTCTCGTGCATGACGAAGATAGGAAGTACTGGAGGTGTGTTGAACATACTGACGTTCTTAGCTTCTTCAGCAGCGTGTGTTCTGTAGTCGACCATTGTTGGAAGTGGGTTCATATAAGCACGGTCGCCGATGTTGCCGAGGAGGTCTTTACGGACGATGACGAATGTCACGCCGGCAGGACCGACGTTCTTCTGAGCGCCACCGTAGATGAGACCGTATTTCTTCACGTCGACTGGACGGCTCATGATGTCTGATGACATATCAGCAACGAGTGTCACTGGGCAATCCATATCGGTGCGGATCTCTGTACCGTAGATTGTGTTGTTTGTTGTGATGTGGAAGTAGTCAGCATCGGTAGGGATGGTGTAGCCCTTCGGGATGTAAGTGTAGTTCTTGTCTTCTGATGAAGCGACGATGTCGACTTTACCGAACAACTTAGCTTCTTTAGCTGCTTTCTTTGCCCAAACACCTGTCTGGAGGTAAGCTGCCTTTGTCTTCAGAAGGTTAGCAGGCACTGTGAAGAACTGTGTGCTTGCGCCGCCACCGAGGAAGAGGACTTCATATTCTGCAGGAATATTGAGGATGTCGCGCCAAAGCTGACGTGTTTCCTCCATGATACGCTCCCAACCCGGAGTACGGTGTGAAATCTCCATCAAACCGATACCTGTGTTGTCAAAATTACGAATTGCGTTGATTGTTGATTCAACGGCTTCTTTTGGAAGGACGCATGGTCCCGCATTGAAATTGTGTTTCATTACGTTATATTTTAAGTTGTTAATATTTATACCTTATTTATTTTACGCATTTTTCTGCGTTGCAAAGGTAGTAAATATATTTATATGGTACACAAAAATCAATGAAAATAAATTTTTTTAAAAAATTTTCAGAAAAATAGTTTTTGTATTAAAAAATGTTGTATTTTTGCAGCCCGAATTGAGAGAAAATTATATTGCAATGAAAAAAGACATACATCCAAAGAATTACAGACTGGTCGTGTTTAAAGACATGTCAAACGACCACGCTTTTATGTCACGTTCCACCATCAACACGAAGGAAACTATCGTTTGGGAAGACGGTAACGAGTATCCACTGGTGAAACTTGAGATCTCAAACACATCACACCCATTCTACACTGGTAAGATGAAACTTGTCGACACTGCAGGTCGCGTTGATAAATTCAACAACAAGTACAAAAAATTCCAGGAAGCAAAGAAAAAATAATTCCAGAATAGGTTTGTTAAATTTTTCATAATGAAGTTTTGCCCTTGCCAGAAATGACAAGGGCTTTTTCATGACAAAATGTCTTGGCACGATTTTTGATGGATACCTTTTGAAAAGACGTTTTTATGGATAATAAAATCAACCACGATATAATCCTCAGTGACATCATTGAGGCTGATACAGAATACATCCCGCTGTTCTCGCCGGAAGACGAGAAACGCATGATCGACGCGCAACTCCCTGAGGAACTGCCGATTATGGCATTGCGTAACGCCGTGCTGTTCCCTGGCGTTGTCATCCCGATTACGGTTGGCAGAAACAAGACCATCCGTCTTGTGAAAGACGCATATAAAAGAGGTATGGACATCGGCGTCATCACTCAACGCGACGCCAAGGTGGAAGAACCGCAACAGGCTGACCTCTTCGAGATTGGCACCATAGCGCAAGTCATGAAGACATTGGAGATGCCAGATGGAAACACCACCGTCATCATACAAGGCAAACGCCGCTTCAGATTGGAAGAGATAACTGCCACAGAACCTTATCTGAGAGGCAGAATCACGCCGTTTGGCAATAACTCACCGGTGCCACGCGACCGCCAGTTCAAGGCCTTGATACAGAGCATCAAGGACATGGCGATGCAGATCGTGCAGAAGTCAGGAGCGGTGCCGTTTGAGGCCACATTTGCAATCCGCAACATCGAGAGCCCATGGTTTATGGTCAACTTCATTGCCAGTAACCTCGTGGCTAAGATGGAAGATCGTCAGAAACTATTGGAAATCAATGAGATAACGAAGTTTGCCAATGAGCTTCTGAAGCTTCTCAACAAAGAGATGCAGATGGTCGACCTGAAACAGCAGATTCAAAGCAAGGTAAAAACCGACCTCGACAAGCAGCAACGCGAATACCTTCTCAATCAGCAACTTAGGACTATCCAAGAGGAACTTGGCGGAACGCCTAACGAACAGGATATCAAGGAGTTGACGCAGAAGGCGGCTAAGAAGAAATGGAGCAAGGAAGTGGCGGATGTGTTTAACAAGGAGCTCCAGAAGCTGCAGCGCATGAATCCGCAGCAGGCCGATTACGGTATCCAGCATAACTACCTTGAGACTCTCGTCGAGCTGCCGTGGAATGAGTATACAAAGGACAATTTCGACCTCGAACATGCGCAGAAAGTTCTCGACAAAGACCACTTCGGTCTCGACAAAATCAAAGACAGAATAGTGGAGCATCTGGCTGTTCTGAAGTTGAAAAACGACATGAAAGCCCCGATTTTGTGCCTCGTCGGACCTCCTGGCGTCGGTAAGACATCGCTTGGTAAATCGATAGCTAAAGCATTGGGACGCAAATACATACGCATGTCGTTGGGCGGCGTTAGAGATGAGTCAGAACTTCGCGGACACCGTAAGACATACATCGGCGCAATGCCTGGCAGAATCATTCAGAATCTGAAGAAGGCTAAGTCGTCGAACCCTGTCTTCATCCTCGACGAAATCGACAAGGTGAGCGGCAACAACATCAACGGCGACCCGCAGGCTGCATTGCTCGAAATCCTTGACCCAGAACAGAATAACACCTTCAACGATAACTTCATCGAGTTGGATTACGACCTCTCGAAGGTGATGTTTATCGCCACGGCGAATAACCTTCAGACCATACATCCGGCCTTGCGCGACAGAATGGAAATCATCGATTTGAACGGCTATCTGCGCGAGGAGAAATACGAGATTGCAAAACGCCATCTCATCCCGAAGCAGTTGAAGGAACACGGTCTGAAATCGAAAGATGTGACGTTCTCGGAAATGATAATCTATAAAATTATTGACGACTACACCCGTGAGGCAGGCGTCCGTAACCTTGAGCGCAAAATCGCCGACGTGATTCGTAAGAAGGCGAAAGCTATCGTTATAGGTGGCGATTACGAGAAGAAAGTCACTGAGGACGATTTGAAGAAAGCCCTTGGCGTGCCTATGCATCACGACGAGGAAGAGGTGAAACACACCATGCCTGGCGTCGCCATCGGATTGGCATGGACACCGGTCGGCGGTGAGATTCTGTCGATTGAGGTCAGCTTGAGCAGAGGTAGAGGGGCACTGAACATGACAGGCAACCTCGGCGATGTGATGAAGGAATCGGCAACGATAGCATACGAGTTTATCAAGGCGCATGCCAACGAGTTGAAAATCAACCCGATAGTGTTTGAAGAATGGAACGTTCACATCCATGTTCCGGAGGGTGCTACGCCTAAAGATGGGCCATCGGCAGGTATTACCATGCTCACAGCGTTGACGTCGGCATTCACTCAGCGTCGTGTCAAGGACAAGCTCGCTATGACTGGTGAAATCACGCTTCGTGGTAGAGTTTTGCCGGTCGGAGGCATACAGGAGAAGATGTTGGCAGCCAAGAGAAACAACGTGACAGATGTCATTTTGTCACGTGACAACGAACGCGATTTCATGGACATCAAGAAAGAATACATCGAAGGCCTGCAGTTCCATTTCGTCGACAACATGCTCGAGGTTTTGGATCTCGCCTTGGAGAAAGAGCAAGAGGTTAACTCATTGGATTACAATAAGTTCCTGGTGGATTCGCACAAGAAGGTGGCTGGATTTAAATCGTAGAATCCGCTTCTTTTGTTACCAACGATGAAGGAACAATGTCATATACAATTACGTAATCTTTGTATATGACAAAGAACACGGTTAGTTTACCCTTTTTTACAAGTAAACGTTTTGAATACGGATAAGTATTAGACAATGTCTCCCATTGTAGTGGAGGTATTGTATCAGCACGATAAGATAAGGTCAGTATCTCATCAATAAGAGAATTAGTGTATCGAATGCTTGATTCGACAGTGTTTATTGATGTTATGTAATCTGCTATGCTTTCTATCTTGTCGTAAACTTTTCTTGAGAATCTAACTTTGTAAGTTTTCATAATGCTTGGCTACACATTCCAACAATTTATCCCTAAACACCCCTGGCTCGACGCTGTTTCTCAATTCCCTTTCAAGCACGAAATTATTAAAACTCCTTCTGTTTTCTCTTAGGCTTCTTTTCTTGATGATTAGTTCTCTATTCATATTTTTTGTGTTTTAAAATTTTCGCAAAGATACAAATATTATTGATATATGCAACCTTTTTTGAAAGTTTTTATATGAGATTTATTCACTCCGTTTCGCTGCGGTCGAAATGACGAGGGGAGTAATAAATCCTATTAATCTTGTAAATCTTGCCCGAAAATAATCTTTTCCGAAGTGTAAACTTCTCCGGCAGTAGTTTGAATCACTGCTTCAAGTGTTAAGTCTGGGGTGTCTTTGGCGAGATATTCCAGACTTTCCATTATCTGGTCGAGGTGATAGCGGCGGGCGTGGGCGCCACGGTATTTGCCGTTGGGCGTGAAGTCGCTCTCGATCTCCTCGTATTCGACGCGGAAGAAGTCGGTGCCGTCGTCGAGAGGGTGGGAGAGCTTGAAAAACGGCTCCTCGAATGAGATGTCGTAACTCTTTGAATACCTGAAGTTTACGTCTAAAACAAAATAAGGCCACTCGGTGAGGATTTTCTTCGCCTCCATCTTGATTTGCACCTTGTGCGAAGCCGCGTCGGCGAGACTGTCGATGACATCCATCGGGAATAGCGGCACGTTGGTGGCGTTGGAGCGCATGAAACTCAGCAGCTTGTCGCGGTTGTTTATCGGGATAATAATCGTGCGGTCACCAAAATCGGTGATGACGAGGACGCCGCGGTCAACATGTATAGCCTTAATGCGCATTTCTTGAAAAATTTTTGCAAAAATACGTTTTTTTTTAAAACAAAAAGCCATTAGGTATTAGCCATTAGCCATTAGAACTGTTCTACCACAAAACTAATGGCTAATAGCTAGTGGCTAATGGCTAAAAAAAATTACTAAGCAATTAAACAAAATTGTAATTTTGCAAAAAAATAGATAATGAAAAAACTATTATACCTCATATTGTTGTTATTGGTCATCGCTTCTTGCGGAAGGAAAGCGACCGACGAAAACCTCAAGATTTTCAAGTATAACGAGGCGGCGGGAATCCTCACTTTGGACCCGATTTATGCAAAGGACCAACCGCATATCTGGGCCTGTAACCAATTGTATAACAGCCTCGTAGCCTTCGACAACGAGATGAATGTGGTGCCGGCGGTGGCGAAGAGTTGGGACATATTCGAAGATGGAAAAACATACACTTTCTTGCTTCGCGACGACGTTTTTTTCCACAACGACAGCTGCTTCAATGGAAATAGCAGGCGAGTGGTGGCTCAAGACTTTGAATATTCATTCAACCGATTGATTGACAGAAAGTTAAGTTCGCCAGGTTCGTGGATTTTCGCTCAGGTAAAACAGGATGACAACGGATATGCTTTCAAAGCGTTGAACGACAGTGTTTTTCAAGTTGAATTGAAAGAGCCTTTCCCAGCGTTTCTCGGCATATTATCAATGACTTACGCCTCGGTGGTGCCTCATGAAGCGGTCGATTTCTATGGTGAGAACTTCGGTCGCCATCCGGTGGGAACCGGACCGTTTAAGTTCCAATATTGGAAAGAAGGTGTACGCCTCGTGATGCGCAAAAATCTTGATTATTTCGAGTTTGAAAACGGTGAAAGATTGCCATATCTCGATGCTGTTTCGGTGAGTTTTCTCATCGACAAGCAGGTCGCTTTCATGGAGTTTGTGAAAGGAAAAACCGATTTTATGTCGGGCGTCGATGCACGTTACAAAGACGAACTTCTAACTCGCGACGGCTTTTTGAGAAGTAAATACGAGGACAAGTTTTATCTCATCCGTGAACCTTATCTGAATACCGAATATCTTTCGTTTTACATTGATACTCAAGAGGAAAAAGACGATAAAGAACGTGCTGTGGCATTGCGTCAGGCGGTGAATTATTCGATTGACAGGGAGAAGATGCTACGTTATCTGAGAAATGGCATCGGGACTCCTGGAAACGGCGGAATCATACCTGCGGGACTGCCGGGATATGACAGTTTGGGCGCCATTGGATACGCTTTCAACCAGCAGAAATCGTTTGAGATTATTGGGAAATATCAACTGCAAGGAAGCGAGATAAAGCTTTATACCACAAAGGATTACATCGATTTGGCGAAGTTTGTACAGTCGTCGGTGACCGATGTCGGACTGGTGTGCAAGGTAGAGGAGATGATGCCGGCGGCTTTGCGTGAGAAACGTGCCCAGTGCAGTCTGCCGTTCTTCCGCTCGTCGTGGGTAGCCGACTATCCTGACGCGGAGAATTATCTCTCGCTTTTCACTACAGAAAATTTCGCTCCGAACGGTCCGAATTACACACATTATTCAAACCCGGACTTTGACGAGCTTTACGCGAAAGCGATTGCAACCAATGACTTGAAAATCAGAGCCGAAATATATCACGAAATGGACTCGCTGATGATGACCGAGGCGCCGGTTGTGATACTGTTTTACGACGAGGTGCTGCGATTCGTCAACAAACGGGTGAGTGGATTCGACGGAAACCCCGTGAATTTGCTGAATTTGAAGACGGTTAAAATCGATTGAAAAATTTTTGATAATCAGTGAATTTCGTGTTAAAAAATTTTGTAATTTTGCAGCGCTTTTTTGCGAAAATAATTTTGATATGATAAATATTACATTTCCTGACGGTGGTGTCAGACAGTTTGAAGCGGGCGTAACGCCAATGGACATTGCTAAAAGCATTAGCGAAGGCTTGGCTCGCAACGTGTTGTCGGCAAAGGTGAACGACAAGATGTGGGATGCTCTTCGTCCAATTAACGAAGACGCTAATATTCAATTGTTTACATGGAACGATCCAGAAGGAAAAGCTACAGTTTGGCACTCATCGGCACACCTCATGGCAGAGGCTATCGAGCAGTTGTACAAAGGCGTGAAATTCGGCATCGGTCCTGCCATCGAGAGCGGTTTCTATTATGACATCGATACCGGTGACATGACATTGACAGAGGAAGACCTCGTGAAGATTGAGAAAAAGATGCTCGAGCTCGCCAAGGAAAAACAGGCATTTGAGCGTGTTGACGTGTGCAAGGCTGACGCTTTGAAATATTTCACTGAGAAAGGTGATGAGTACAAAGTAGAGCTTATCAACGAGCTTGAAGACGGTACCATAACATATTATAAATCAGGAACTTTCACTGATTTGTGCCGCGGACCGCATATCCCGGATACATCATGCATCAAGGCTGTGAAGCTGACATCTATCGCTGGCGCTTACTGGCGTGGCGATGAGAACCGCAAGCAGCTGACACGTATCTACGGTATCACATTCCCGAAGCAGAAAGAGCTCGAAGAATACCTCGTTCTTCTTGAGGAAGCTAAGAAACGCGACCACCGCAAACTCGGCCGTGAACTTGAGCTTTTCATGTTCACCGACATGGTTGGCAAAGGTCTCCCGATGTGGCTCCCAAGAGGTACAGCTCTACGTAACCGCCTTCAGGAATATCTCACAAAGATTCAGAAACACTATGGCTATGAGCAGGTTATCACTCCTCATATCGGAAACAAGAATCTTTATGTGACATCAGGACACTGGGATCATTACGGCAAGGACAGTTTCCAGCCAATCACCACACCTGAGGAAGGCGAGGTTTATCTGCTGAAGCCTATGAACTGCCCTCATCACTGCATGATTTACAGATGGCAGCCACGTTCTTACAAGGACCTCCCACTGCGTTTGGCAGAGTTCGGTACAGTGTACCGTTACGAGCAGAGCGGTGAGTTGCACGGCTTGACACGTGTTCGTTCGTTCACACAAGACGACGCTCACATCTTCTGCCGTCCTGACCAGGTGAAAGACGAGTTCCTCCGTGTGATGAACATCATCGAAATCATCTTCAAGGCATTGAAATTCGAAAACTTCGAGGCACAGATTTCACTCCGTGACCCTAACAATACAACCAAATACGTCGGTACAGACGAGAATTGGGAGAGAGCAGAACAGGCCATCAAGGAAGCTTGCGCAGAGAAGAACCTTCCGGCAAGAGAAGAGACTGGCGAGGCTGCATTCTACGGTCCGAAGTTGGACTTCATGGTGAAAGACGCACTCGGCCGTCGTTGGCAGCTCGGTACCATCCAGGTTGACTACAACTTGCCAGAGCGTTTCGACCTCACATATATCGGCAAGGACAACGAGAAACACCGTCCTGTGATGATTCACAGAGCACCATTCGGTTCGATGGAACGTTTCGTGGCTGTGTTGCTCGAGCACTGCGCCGGCGACTTCCCGTTGTGGCTCGCTCCAGATCAGGCTATCATCCTGCCTATCAGCGAGAAATATCAGGAATATGCAGAGAAGGTGTACGAGACATTGAAGAATTCTGAAGTCAGAGTATTGCTCGACGACAGAAGCGAGAAGATTGGCCGTAAGATCCGTGACGCCGAATTGAAGAAGATTCCTTACATGCTCATCGTGGGCGAGAAGGAAGAAGGCGAGGGCTTGGTATCAGTGCGTAAGCGCGGTACAGGCGACCTCGGTTCGATGCCGGTTGCTGATTTCGCCAAGTTGGTTGAGAATCAGGTAGCTGACGAACAGAAAGTTGAATATTAAATTTTGAATTTTAAATAAATTGTTAAATTAATATAGGAGATACATACCATAGCACTTCCAGTAAACAACGGAGGAAATCCGAACAGACCTCCGAAAAGCAAGCAGAACGATGATCCGCACAGAATAAACAACAGGATCACGGCACCAATGGTGAGAGTCGTCGGCGAGGCCGGTGACAACGAGATACACCCGATTCGCGAGGCCATCAGAATGGCTGACGAGGCAGGTCTCGATTTAGTGGAGATTTCACCAAGCGCAAATCCACCGGTCTGTAAGATCATGGATTACAAGAAGTTCCTCTTCGACCAGAAGAAGAAACAGAAAGAAATCAAAGCTAAGGCTACCAAAGTGGTTATCAAGGAGTTACGTCTCGGTGCACAGATAGGCGACAGCGACTTTGAGTTCAAGTTGAACCACGCCAAGAAGTTCCTCGAGGACGGTGCTAAGGTGAAAGTCGATGTGTTCTTCCATGGACGTTCCATCGCCTACAAGGAGCAGGGAGAGTTGGTTTTGCTCAAGTTTGCTCAGGCGTTGGAGGATGTAGGTAAGGTTGAGTCGTTGCCGAAGCTCGAAGGGAAGCGCATGTTGATGATAATAGCTCCTAAGAAATAAGAAAGACACTCATTCATAACTTTAAAAATAGTTTTAAAATGCCTAAAATGAAAACAAAATCCGCTGCCAAGAAACGTTTCAGAATTACTGGCACCGGTTTAGTGAAGAGAAAACATGCTTATCACAGCCACATTTTGACAAAGAAGACCAACAAACGTAAACGCGCTTTAGGTCATCAGACAATTGTGGAGCCAGCTAACATGGCAGCTGTAAGAGAGATGCTTCTCATGTAATCAACAAAATTGTTTAACTCTTGTTAGAGCGGAAGAAAGTTCCCGGACAGATGCGGGGCGCTCTAACGGATAAAAATTAGAAAATTATGCCAAGATCAGTAAATGCAGTTGCTTCAAGAGCAAGACGCAAAAAAGTATTAAAACAGACGAAGGGACAGTTCAGCGCACGTAAGAACGTCTGGACAGTGGCCAAGAACTCTTGGGAAAAGGGTTTGACCTACGCCTATCGTGACAGAAAGGCCAAGAAACGTGATTTCAGAAGCCTTTGGATTGTACGTATCAACGCTGCCGCACACGAGTACGGTATGACATACAGTACATTCATGGGTAAGATTCATGCTGCCAACATCGACCTGAACCGTAAGGTTTTAGCCGACCTGGCTTTGAACAACCCGGAAGCTTTCAAAGCTATTGTTGAAAAAATAAAATAATGTTTTCAAAGAATGAGTGGTAAAAAAGCCCGCCGTGAGGCGGGCTTTTTTTGTTTCCCTATGTTATTCATATTTTTAAAATTTATTAAAAATCACTTGACAAAACATAAAATTTGTTGTATTTTTGCAGCGTCGTTTTACCATACAGCGCAGGTAACGAAGACTGTCAGCGTCGATGTTTTTGACAGTGACGAAAGTATAAGACCGAGGTTTTACTTCGGTCTTTTTATTATATCAAATGCTGTAAGTAGCCACTTTTTTGTGCGTCCTTGTGCCTCTTTTTGTAATGCTATGACAAAGCGGAATCCCTTGCTTTCAAATACTTTTTTCTGATTGTCAGACTTTTTTAGGTTGAAATCTCCGAACTGAACCACGATGGGGATAAAATCCTCTATTTTGAATCCAAGTCTATTTATTTCTGGTTCATGTTTGTCAATTATATGCACCAGTCCATATCCTTTATGTTTTATCGGATCGGTGACTTCTCCCCAAACGATATCAATGAATCCGATATCATCGCGATAAAGCGCTTTAGTGCATTCTCCGTTTTGCATTTTACGGAGATGTTTTATTGCTTCTTTTGGTTTTCTTACAAATTGTCTATAAATAGGTCCAAATTTCCCAATTTCAATAGTCT
>R20__coassemble_909_pt1 | contig 19426 bp, 20 predicted proteins | sample R20__metabat2_high_PE_049 | metagenome-assembled genome bin R20 | reverse complement strand
GTTTTGGGATTGAATGCTTGTGAACGTTGTCTTACAGCTCCATTACGATGTCCATCTCCTGAAGGTGGATTTGTTGCCATAACTTTATTGTTTTAAACTCCTTCGAATTATGCAGCCGAAGAAACACTGCTATTAAAATTCTGCAAAAATCGTGCCATTTGTTAATATATCAATATAATACTTGGGAATATAGTTGTGATATGACACATTGTTGAATAATCTGAAATAATGTCATGAAATTTATTTTGTTAATGCTAAATTGTCATTCCTTCTATTCCTTTACACCAATATCCCTTTGAAGTTGGTGTGAACATGATACGAATATTGTATAATGTTAGCAGCTTAGTGCAAAATTTTTTATCTTTGCAAAAAAAATATTTCTAATGAAACACATTCAATACACCACCCAAGGCACCTGCTCAATCCTTATCGACGTGACTGCCGACGACGACAACATCATACAAAACGTGGCCTTCCTCGGCGGCTGCAACGGAAACCTCCAAGGCATCTGCCGCCTCGTCACCGGACAGAAAATCGACGACGTGATAAACAAACTCGAAGGAATACGCTGCGGTAACAAAATCACTTCGTGCCCCGACCAGCTGTGCCAGGCACTGAAGGAACTGAAGAGACAATAACGACCTCACACTCCCATCATCGCTGCAGGACTAATGCCCAAAACCTGGCAAAGCAAACGCGCAATTTTTAACGTCGGCTCGGCACGACCTGAAATGTAATCGCTAATACGAGAAGGACTTACACTAATCTCTTGCGCGAGCTGCTTCTGACTCATGTTTTTGTCTTCAAGTGAAAGCTCAATCAATTGAGCAACTGTAGGCTTCCCAATAGGATAATGTTCTTTTTCATATTCGATGACAGTATCCGACATCAGAGTAAGTTCAACGGCGTTGCGGTCGTTGGTAGGGGTGTTGTCGTCAACCAATGGTAGCAACTCTTCAATACGCTGAAGCGCGAAATCATACTGCTGTTTTGTTATTTTTCTCATAATATGCCTCTTATATATTTAACATTAAAAGGTGACTAAATATTGATTTGTTACCTGTTGCAAAATTATAAATTTTTTCATAAAAATCATTATCTTTGCAAAAAATTTCAAACTATGATTCAAATCGGATTATCTCATACCTCAACAACAACTGTAAACAACACTAACACCGCCCGTACTTACGGATCCGGCGGACTCGACGTGTTCGCAACGCCGGCAATGATAGGCCTCATGGAAAACGCCGCAATGACTGCCGTTGAGAACGACCTGCCCGAAGGCTCGTCTACCGTGGGCGCACATATCAGCACATCACACGTCAAGCCTTCAAAACTCGGTGCAACGATAACAGCAACCGCTGTCCTCGAAGAAATCGACGGCCGTAAGCTCACGTTCAAAGTGTCGGCATGCGACGACGAAGGCATCATCGGCGAAGGCACTCACATCCGCTATATAGTCGACATCGAACGCTTTATGGCGAAACTCAAATGATAAAAACCACCATCATCAACGGCTCGGAAATCCGCTACGAGTTCAAACGCTCGCATCGGCGGAGCGTGGTCGCCAAAATTCGTCGCGACGGCGTGATAGAGGTGAAAGCGCCGCTGCTGTACCGCGAAAGCGACATGCTAGTATTCCTGAACCAGCATAAACGATGGATCTTTAATCATTTCGACAGACTGCAAAACGCTGATAATCAACAGAAAAAGTATATCTCAGGCGAGATTCATCACTATCTTGGCAAACAATATACGCTTCATGTGGTTGAAAGCAACAAAAACTCAGTTTTTATTGAAGGTAACTCATTGATAATCAATTCTAAATATCCGGAAAACCCGAAATATTTAGAGATTCTATTAAACAAATGGTATAGAAACCAAGCTAAAACCGTCTTCAGCAATCTTCTTCCGCCCATAATTGAGAAATTCCGTAAATACAACGTGGCACCGGCGAAAATCTCCATCCGCGACATGCGCTCACGGTGGGGTAGCTGCTCGCGAAAAGGCAACATCAGCCTCAATCTGCAACTGATAAAACTCAACGAAAACTGCATCCGCCAGGTGATGATTCACGAGATGTGCCACCTCGTTTATTTCAACCACCAAGCTGGATTCCATGCACTAATGGATGAAATGATGCCTGATTGGAAACTATGGAAGAAGGATCTGAAGTTTCTGTAAGTTTTCTTTCAACTTTTGGGCGTTTTCAAAGCGTATCGCATTGATTCCCACACGTTTAGCGCCTTCCACGTTTTTTGCATTATCGTCAATAAACAAACTTTCCCCGGCTTTGAGGTTGAAAGTGTTCAGCAACGTGTGGAAAATCTCCGGATTTGGCTTTAGTTGCTTTACTTCACCAGAAACAACAATCTTGTCGATGAGGCTGAATATACGATATTTTTTCCGCACCGTCGGGAATGTCTCCGCCGACCAGTTTGTGAGACCGTAAATGATAGGGAAGCCGTTGTCTTTCAATGACTTGATAAGCTCATACATACCGGGAATCTCATCGCCCATGGTGTCCATCCAGTTGGTTTGATAAAGCTTCAGCGGCTCGGCATATTTCGGGAACATGGCAGTGCGTTCCTTCACCGCCTGCTCAAAAGGCTTTCCGCCGTCCATCTCGGCATTCCATTCGGTATTGCACACATTCTCAATGAAATAGTTCGATTCCTCAATATCATTGAAATATTTGTCAAACAGATAGTGCGGATTCCAATCCACCAACACTCCTCCAAAATCAAAAATAATATTCTTTATCATACACTTAAAACTTCATACTTTCATTATCCGAGATTTATTCACTCCGCTTCGCTTCGGTCGAAATGACGGGAGAGATTTTTAATGCCCTTTGCAGAAAAACGACCTACCACAGGGTACTGGTGAGTCTTTCGAAAATGGTATTAAAAATCCCATCTACTTCATCAATTGTAAACCATTGATAATCACCGTTCTTCCGTAGCCATGTCATCTGCCGTTTCGCATATTGCCTGGTGTTAATCTTAATCTGCTCCACAGCCTGCTCCAAAGTGCATTTCCCGTCGAGATAATCGAACAATTCTTTGTAACCTACTGTGTTTAAAGAGTTTAGATGCCGCTTCGGATACACCGACTTCACTTCATCAAGCAATCCTTGCTGCATCATCATGTCGACGCGCTGGTTAATCCTCTCAATGAGCTTGTCTCTGTCCCAAAGTATCGCCAACTTCACTATGTCAAAATCGCGTTTCGCCACATTTCTCTGCCTGAAAGTGGAGTAGGGCTTGCCGGTTTGATAATAAACCTCTAAAGCTCGCTGCAAACGTCGCGGATTCTGCCTGTCGACAACCTGATAATACTCGTTGTCAACCTTCTCGACTTCTTTTTGCAAAGCCTCAATGCCATCTGTCTCAAGCATCTTGGAAACTCTATTTCGCACCTCTTCGGAAATATCCGGCATCTCATCCAATCCGTTGCACACTGCATCGATAAACAGCCCCGATCCGCCAGTCATGATGGCAACATTTTTAGTATTAAAGTATTGCTTTAAGAAATCTAATACATCTCTTTCATAATCAGCCACGTCGTATTTGTCTTCAATGCTCAAATTATGAACAAAATGATGCTTCACCTGACTCAATTCCTCCGCTGTCGGAGCGGCTGTTCCAATTGACAGTTCTTTGTAAAACTGACGGCTGTCGGCGGATATTATTTCAGCATCTAAAGCCTTCGCGAGCTTTATCGCAGTCGCCGTTTTTCCCGATGCGGTCGGACCGGCTAATACTATGAGATGCTTGTTTTCCAAAACGTGAATTATTTGACAGGAACTGGCCCGTTTGACTTTACTTCCACAGGTTCTGTGACCTCGCACACCACCTTCAATCCGAGTTTTTCGCCCTCAGCTTTCATAAACTGATACGCTTCCGCGAAATTGTTGCCGATGATGCCGTCCAAAATGGCCTCACGGATGGCGGTTTTAATCACTCCGACCTCGCGACTCTCAGGGATTCCAAAGGTTTTCATGATAACGGTGCCGTCGACAGGCGGCTGCCAGTTGCGCAGGTGGTCTTTCGCCTCGATCTCTTTGAGTTTCCTTCTTACTATCTGGAAATTATTGTGGAAACGAGCTTTCTTCTCCTCGTTTTTCGATGTGATGTCGGCATCGCAAAGTGTCATCAGATCGTCGATGTCGTCGCCGGCATCGAAGAGCAAACGCCTTACTGCTGAATCAGTTACGATGTCTTGAGCCAGCACGATAGGGCGGAGGTGGAGGTAAACAAGCTTCTCCACATATTTCATCTTTTCGTTCAGCGGCAGCTTGAAGTTGGCGAAAATCTTATGCACCATCTTCGCGCCTTTCACCTCGTGTCCGTGGAACGTCCAGCCGGCTTCTTTCTCGAATTTCTTGGTCAATGGTTTGGCAATATCATGCAGCACGGCAGCCCATCTGAGCCATAAATCTCCACCGCTAAGCGCCACATTGTCAAGCACTTCCAAAGTGTGATAGAAGTTGTCTTTATGTCCTTTGCCTTCCTGTACCTCTACGCCTTTCAACGCAGCCATCTGCGGGAAAATCAATGGTAACAAGCCGCATTTGTCAAGAAGTTTGAAGCCGATGCTCGGAACGTCAGACATGATGATTTTGTTCATCTCCTCGGTGACGCGCTCCATCGATATTATCTTGATTCTCTGCGCGTTACGTCTGATTGCCTCGAATGATTCGTCCTCAATCATGAAATGCAGCTGTGTGGCGAATCTGATGGCGCGCATCATTCTTAACGGGTCGTCGGAATAGGTGATGTCGGGGTCTAAAGGCGTCCTGATAATCTTGTTTTCAAGATCCTGAATTCCGTTGAACGGGTCGACTAACTCACCGAAGTTGTTCTCGTTCAATGAGATAGCCATCGCGTTGATAGTGAAGTCACGGCGGTTCTGGTCGTCTTCCAAAGTGCCGTTTTCACAGGTCGGCTTGCGGCTGTCGGCAGTGTATGACTCTTTTCTCGCGCCCACGAACTCAATCTCGTGGCCTGCCGCGTTGATCATCGCAGTGCCGAAACGTCCGTAATATTTCACGTGTTTCTTGCCAGGCAACAACTCGGCGGTTTTCTTGGCCAACTCGATGCCGCTGCCCACTGTAACCACGTCAATATCATTGGATTGGCGCTGCAGAAGCAGGTCACGGACATAGCCGCCCACGATGTAGGAATCGTAACCCAACTCACGCGACGCGGCTGTGATTACCTTGAAAAACTTATTATCTATCTTGTCCTTCAGATTCATTTGGTTGTTACCGTCATATCTTCTTTTTCAGCATCGTAATCAATCACAATCTTCGCGCCTTTTTCAGGATTCGTCTTGATGATTTCCTCTGCTAAAACGTCCTCAACATATTTCTGGATGGCGCGTTTCAGCGGACGTGCTCCGTATTGCTCGTCCCAGCCTTTATCCACAATGTAATTGCGTGCTTTTTCTGTCAGCTCAGACTCGTATCCCATCTCTTTGATGCGCTCGAACACCTTCTTCAGCTCGATGTCGATAATATTGTTGATGTTTTCCTTGTTCAGCGACTCGAAAATCACCACCTCATCGATTCTGTTGAGGAATTCGGGGGCAAACGAGCGTTTTAAAGCGTTTTCTATCACGGCGCGTGAATATTTATCTTTTGAATCTTTCTTCGCCTGTGTGCCAAATCCTACGCCTTGTCCGAAGTCCTTCAACTGGCGTGAACCGATGTTCGACGTCATGATGATGATGGTGTTCTTGAAATCGACTTTTCTGCCAAGAGAATCAGTGAGCTGACCGTCGTCTAACACCTGCAAAAGCAGATGGAACACGTCAGGATGTGCCTTCTCTATTTCGTCCAAAAGAACGATAGAGTAGGGCTTCCTGCGAACTTTCTCGGTCAGCTGGCCGCCTTCTTCGTAACCTACGTATCCTGGAGGCGCTCCGACGAGACGCGAAACGGCGAATTTTTCCATGTATTCGCTCATGTCAATGCGTATCAAAGCGTCCTCTGAATCAAAGAGATACTTCGCGAGAACCTTTGCCAAATATGTTTTTCCGACGCCGGTAGGACCGAGGAAAATGAAGCTTCCAATCGGTCTGTTCGGGTCTTTCAAGCCTGCACGGTTACGTCGGATAGCTTTCACCACGTTCTTAATGGCCTCATCCTGACCGATGACGGTGCCTTCGAGCTCTGATTCCATGCTCATCAGGCGGTCGCCTTCGTTTTGTGCGATACGCTGAACAGGAACACCTGTCATCATTGCCACGACTTCCGCGACGTTCTGCTCAGTGACTGTCTCACGATGGTTGTTGGTCTCGTTATCCCAGTCTTTTTTGGCTTTTTCGAGTTTTTCAGCAAGCTGTTTCTCTTTGTCACGATAATGTACCGCATCCTCAAATCTCTGCTCTTTTATTGCGAGTTTCTTCTGCTGACGAATCTCTTCAACCTGTTTCTCCATCTCGATAATCTCCGTCGGGACATGGATGTTGCCAATATGCACTCTCGCTCCGGCTTCATCTAAAGCGTCGATAGCCTTGTCGGGCAAATGACGGTCGGAGATATAGCGGTTTGTGAGCTTCACACAAGCCTCGATTGCATCCTGTGAATATCTGACGAGATGATGATCTTCGTATTTGCTCTTGATGTTGTTCAAAATCTGTACGGTCTCTTCAGGAGTCGTCGGTTCCACTAATATTTTCTGGAAACGGCGTTCCAAAGCTCCGTCTTTTTCAATGTATTGGCGGTATTCGTCCAAAGTGGTTGCTCCGATGCACTGCAGCTCGCCGCGTGCCAATGCAGGCTTGAACATATTCGATGCGTCGAGAGAACCGTTGGCGTTGCCTGCTCCAATGATAGTATGAATCTCGTCGATAAACAGGATTATATCAGGATTTTTCTCTAACTCACTGAGTATCGACTTCATGCGTTCCTCAAACTGGCCTCTGTACTTCGTTCCGGCAACCACCGAGCCGAGGTCTAAAACCACGATGCGTTTGTTATACAAAGTACGCGACACTCTATGTTCCACAATGCGTTGCGCCAATCCTTCCGCAATAGCCGACTTTCCTACACCTGGCTCACCAATGAGAATAGGGTTGTTTTTCTTTCTGCGGCTCAAAACCTGCGCGATGCGTTCCAACTCTGTCTCACGGCCTACGATAGGGTCGAGGCGGCCTTCTTCAGCTGCTTTCGTCAAATCACGGCCGAAACTGTCGAGGGTAGGTGTTGACGACTTCGCATTTTTCTTATTCTGTTGTTTATCAGTGGTTTGCGTTGGAGTCTCGTCTTCTTCGTCCTCATCCTGAAACACATTCGTCGGCTCCGAAACGACATCTTCATTCTTGCTTCTCGCCGGATAATTCGGCATCAATTTCTCCACTTCCTTCTTGTATTTGTTAAATGTAATACCTTCATATTCAAGACGTTGCGAAACAATATTGTTGTCATCGTGAAGGATGGCAAGCATCAGATGCTCCGACGCGACTTGCTCGCTGTTGAAGTCCTTGGCCACTATATATGTGAACTTCAGCGCGCGTTCGGCCTGCTTGGTCAAAGGCAGATTGTCTGTATTTCCGAGAACGGTGTTATTAGTCTTAATCGATGCCTCGAGTTTTTGTCTAAACGCCTCAATATCAAGCTCTAAATTCCTCAAAATCTGCACCGCATTGCTGTCGCTGTCATCCACAATTCCAAGGAAAATATGCTCCAATCCGATGTACGCATTGCCCATCTTCACAGCTTCCTTGCGACTATGCTGCATTATATCTTGAACTCTTGGTGAAAATTTCTGATCCATCTTCTAAAAATTTCAAACTGCAAAAATACAAAATTTTTGTTAAATTTATTGTTAATTAAATGTTAAAAATTTTTAATTAATATTGTGTCCAATTCAAAAAAAATCCGTATTTTTGTAAATTATTTTTTGGATTTAAAATTAAAGGAAAGATAAATGGAAGAACAGTTAGAAGGTGAAAAACTTGAAGGTGAACGAATAGTCCCGATTGGCATTGAGGATCACATGAAAACGAGTTATATCGACTATTCAATGTCGGTTATCGTCGCCCGTGCATTGCCTGATGTCAGAGACGGTTTGAAACCTGTACACCGCCGTATCCTTTACGGAATGATGGACATGGGCGTCCTCTCGAATCGCCCGTATAAGAAGTCAGCGAAGGTGGTCGGCGAAGTTTTGGGAAAATATCACCCACATGGTGACTCGTCAGTGTATGACGCCATGGTGCGTCTGGCTCAGGACTGGAGCATGCGTTATCCTCTCATCGATGGTCAGGGTAACTTCGGCTCTATGGACGCCGACCCGCCGGCGGCAATGCGTTACACAGAGGCTCGTCTGAGAAAGATTGCCGAAGAGATGCTTGCCGACCTCGACAAAGACACTGTCGATTTTATGAACAACTACGATGATTCCGAGCAGGAACCTACAGTGCTGCCGTCACTCATCCCGAACCTCCTGGTGAACGGAGCGAGCGGTATCGCAGTGGGTATGGCAACAAACATGCCGCCTCATAACCTCAGCGAGGTGGTCGACGGAATCATTGCTTATATCGATAACAACGATATCACCGTAAGCGAGTTGATGGAATATATCAAGGCTCCTGACTTCCCGACAGGCGGCATCATCTACGGCTACGAGGGCGTGAAAGACGCTTTCGAGACTGGCCGCGGACGTATCGTTTTGCGTGCAAATACCACCATCGAGGAACATAACGGACATGAGAGAATCATCGCTACGTCAGTGCCTTATCAGACCAACAAGGCTGATATGATTAAGCGTACCGCCGACCTCATCGGAGAGAAGAAACTCGACGGCATCGCTGACATCCGCGACGAATCCGACCGTAACGGTCTCCGTATCGTCTACGACTTGAAACGTGACGCCGTGTCAAGCGTGGTGTTGAACAAATTGTTCCAGATGACAGGCCTCCAGAGCTCGTTCAGCGTGAACAACGTGTGCTTGGTGAACGGCCGTCCTCACACATTGAATCTCAAACAGTTGATTCAATATTATGTAGAGCACCGTCATCAGTGCGTGGTGCGCCGTACACAGCATGACCTCCGTGAGGCTGAGAAACGCGCTCATATCTTGGAAGGTCTCGCACGCGCAATCGATATCGTCGACGAGATCATCGCTACGATTCGTGCTTGTAAAGGTGGCTCACAGGAGGCAAAACAGGCTTTGATGGATCAGTATGGATTCGACGACCCGCAGGCTGCTGCAATCGTGGCTTACCGCTTAGGTCAGTTGGCAGGCCTCGAAATCAAGAAGATTATGGATGAACTCGAGCAGCTGCACCAGCTCATCGCACATCTCAAGGAAATCCTGGCAAGTCCTGCAATGCAGTTCGACATCATCAAGAAAGAGCTGCTTTACGTAAAAGAGAAATACGGTGACGAGAGAAAGAGCACCATCGAGCGCACGGCCGAGGACTTCAAGATGGAAGACATCATCGCCGACGACGCAGTGGTCGTGACAATCTCACACCTTAATTATATTAAACGCACCAACCTGACGGAATACCGCCGCCAGAGCAGGGGAGGCAAGGGCTCGAAAGGCTCCGACGCACGCGACGAGGACTTCATCGAACAGATCTTCGTGGCGACGAACCATAACTACATGCTGTTCTTCACTGAGAAGGGCAGATGCTACTGGCTCCGCGTCTACGAAATCCCTGAAGGCACCAAGGCAAGCAAGGGTAGGGCTATCCAGAACCTCATCCATCTGGAGCCTGACGACAACGTCAAAGCGTATATCAACCTGACTGATATGAGCCCTGAATTCGTTGAGAATCATTATCTTACACTCATCACGAAGAAGGGTATCATCAAGAAGACCACGCTCGAGGCTTACTCACGTCCGCGTGCAACAGGTATCATCGCTCTCGGCATCCGCGAAGGCGACGAGCTGCTTGAAGCCAAGATGACCAGCGGCAACAGCGAGATTTTGATTGCGTTGAAGTCGGGTAGGGCTATCAGATTCCCGGAGAAGACAGTGCGTCCGATGGGTAGAACGGCATCAGGTGTGCGCGCTATCACCGTTGACAGCGAAGACGACGAAGTTGTCGGCATGATTTGCATCGACGACCCGCAGACTAACGTGCTCGTGGTTTCTGAGAAGGGCTACGGAAAACGTTCCGACCTTGAGGAATACCGCATCACCAACCGTGGCGGCAAGGGCGTCAAGACCATGAACATCACCGACAAGACCGGCCAGCTGGTCGCAATCAAAGATGTGGTCGACGGCGATGACCTCATGATTATCAACAAATCAGGAATCCTCATCCGTATAGCCGTTGATACTCTGAGAGTTATGGGTCGTGCAACACAGGGCGTACGTCTCATCAACCTCCGCGATAACGATGAAATCGCAGCTGTTACAAAAGTCAAGGCTGAAGACATCGAAGAAGAGGAAGAATTTGATGAAAATACGGAAAACGTTGAGAATCAGGATAATAATGATAACAACGAAAACGTTAATACAGAGAATAATCCACAAGAAGTTTAACAAATAAAAATTAAATAAAATGAAGAAAGTATTGTTAGTATTAGCATTGGCTGTTTTAGCACAGTTTGCTATAGCTCAAAACGTACAGGTACAAAACGCTTTCAACAGCCAGAAATCGGCACAGCAGTACATCGAACAGGCTGAAGCGTTGAGAACACAGAATAAGGTAGATAAGGCTGCAAAACAGATGCAGAACGCCAAGATGATGATTCAGAAGGCAAAAGACGCCATCGATGCAGCATCACAGCATGAAGCTACAATGAATCAGGCCAAGACATGGCACTATTATGCAGTTATTTACTACAAAATCGGCGCTTATCCGGAATTCGTCGACATCGACCACGACGCTTTCGTGAAGACTTTGGACGCTTTCGTGAAGATTCAGAATCTCGACACCGATTATTACATGAGAAACCGCGGAGAATTCCAGCAGTATGCAAGCAATATCGGCGCACGTTACTATGACCTCGGCGCAAACAGCTACAATGAAGGCAACTTCGAGGATGCTTACATCAATTTCAAGAAAGCTTACGATGCAACAGCCATCATCGGCGGTAAAGACAACAGCGCTTTGCTTAACGCAGCTCTCAGCGCAATGAAAGTCGAAAAATTTGACGAGAGCGTCGCTATGTTTGAAATGTTGATTGCAAACGGTCTTGAAGAGCCTACAGTTTATTCAAATATGGCCGCTGCATACCGCGGAGCCGGCAACACCGACAAGATGCTTGAGACAATTACAATCGCAAGAGAGAAATTCCCTGAGGATGAAGCAGTTATGAATGAAATGATTAACTCATACCTCACACTGCACAGAGAAGCTGAAATCATCGACCAGATCAGAGCAATGGCTGAAGCCAACACAAATCAGCCGATTTATTACTTCATCCTTGGTACAATCTACGGAAATCGCGAGTCAGACCTTTATAGCATCGACAACGCACTTGAAGCTTATAACAAAGCCATCGAAGAAAACGACAAATACGCTGACGCATATTACAACGCAGGCGCTTTGCTGATTGACAAGGCATCAGAAATCTATCAGGCAGCAAACGATAAAGACCCGAGCGAATACTCGAACTTCAACGCTTATCTCAAAGCTACCAACGAAATGATGGACGAGGCAAAAGAGTATGACCAGAGAGCATTGCCATACGTCGAGAAGACTTATGAGCTGCTTCCGGGTGATCCTGCAGTGAAACAAGCTTTGAAAGGTATTTACGCACGTCTTAAGATGACTGAGAAAGCCCAAGAGCTTGATCAAGAATAATTTTAACGGTGGAGTATGAGGCTCCACCTTTTTTTAAAACACTCTATTTAACATAATATATATTATTTTACAATAGGGGTTTCTTAAAAACGCAACAAATCTTAATATATTTTAAGATTACAATCTTTCTTTTGCAAGTTGTGTTAAAAATTGTAAAAATTGAAAATCGTTCCGAAATTTTTAATAACTTTGCAGTTAGAAAATAATAAATGAAAAATATATGGAAATAGTTGGAAAAGTCGTACAATTAGGTACTTTGATTGAAGGAAACTCGCCTCGCGGTCCGTGGAAAAAACAGGAATTGATTATTGAAACTGTCGAGCAATATCCGAAGAAGATTTGTCTGCTTTGCTGGAACGAACGCGTCAACGACGCCAACAGCTTCTTTGTCGGACAAACAATCAAAGCTCAGATCAGCATAGAATCACGTGAGTTTAACGGCAAATGGTACACCGACGTCAGAGCGTTCAGATTCGACCTCGAACAGCCGGCACAGCAGCCTGCAGCACAGCCTATGAATCAGATGCCGCCACAAATGCCTCAACAGCCGCTGCCACCGATGAACGAAGATTATTTCGCGTCGGATAACGGCGACGATCTGCCTTTCTAAGGAATAACTTGTTATTTAAGAATTGTTGTTATTTGACCTGTGTTCGGGTTGAATAACACTTTATTATTCTTTACCGAAATCACTCTAAGGGCGCCAAACTGACTGATAATCAGCTGTTTCTCGGCTATTACATTGTTTCCGGAAAGCACCTTTAAAGTGGTCTCTACAGGCATTCTGTAGAACAGTTTGTTGCTCTGACTTGTTGTTTTGGTCTCGTCATTGACCGGATTGATATTCGCAAGCTGATTCTTGCTCTCAAACTGAAGCTTTATCTGCTCTCCGGCAATCTTAGTTATTGATGCTGAGGCATTTGCCTGCTTTTCCTCAGGGGTGAAATATACCGTCTGTTTATATGTGTTTTTGATAATTTTACCTTTAAAAAGGCTAATATATTCATTTTCAAGCTCTTTCATCTGGTCGACCATATACGAAGTGGTATTGCCGTAAACGACCTCGTTAAAGCCCGAAATAAGCTCAAAATTAGCATTTCTAATCTTGGAAATCTTGTCTGCAATAGCATTCGCCTTGTCTTCCTTGCTGATTTTTTTAGGAGCACTACTACCCTCTTCGTCATCATCGTCGTCTTTTTCAACCTCAACCTCATTTTCAAGTATATCGATAAAATTCGGATTATTATCTTTAACTGTATTTAAATCATTGATAGTAAATGTATTACGACTTATTTTTGATTTAGAAGGTATACTGTCAAAACCTAATGCAAGGATGATTCCGTCTGAATCCAAAATGATATTCGGCATGGGTTCTTTGCTTTTATCATCGGATGCAACGAAAAACACCGCATTTGGATCCGGCTCGTCAGCTACTTGAATATCAACGCTTTTGATCTCATATTCAGTCTTGTTTTCCTTGACATAATCGCTTGTCCCCATTATTTTCATGGCAAATTCAGCATAAGGCCCGATGAAATAATTGGTTTCTTCTATCGTGAACTCAAGTTTGATTACATTTCTCGGCAGATAATAGAAAATTCCATCTTCCTGTTGAGCTTCAAGACTTAACGAGGCCAACAATGATAATATTAAAAACAGTTTTCTCATATTTTTACTTTTTTTGATGAGATTAACAACGCGATAAATGTTATTAACCCATTGATAATCAATATTTCAAATCCAAATTTATATCCGTTGAACAGTTGTACCGAATACATGTTTAATATATAACTCAAAATCGGCGAAGCTATTGCGATATAAGGTACAAATTTGTCGATTGGCTTGCGGTTTTTCACAAAAAGTCCGAATGAATACAAGCCAAGCAGCGGTCCGTAAGTGTAACCGGCGATTTCAAACACCTTGTCGATGAGCGATTGGTTGTGGAACGGACGGAATGCAATGATTACCAATAAGTAAACGATTGCAAATGCGATGTGAATACGTTTTCTTGTCTTGAGTTTCTGCTCTTCTGTAAGTTCTTTTTTAGTGTCGAAATCGAGGAAGTTGTAACAGAAAGTCGTTGTAAGCGCCGTCAAGGTGCCGTCAGCTGACGAATAACCTGCTGCGACGAGTCCGATGACAAACACAATGCTCGTGAACTTGCTGAAACTGAACGCGATAGCTGGGAAAATCTTATCGTTGACCACTACTCCACTATCGTTTGCAGGCAACTGAAAACCAGTGTGCTGTGCGTAATAAATCAGCGAGGCGCCGAGACAGAGGAAGATGATGTTTACGAAAATAAATAGAATGCTCGATGTCATGACGTTTTTCTGGGCGTCACGCAAACTCTTGCATGTCATGTTTTTCTGCATCATATCTTGGTCGAGACCGGTCATCACAATGGTGATGAAAGCGCCGCTAAGTATCTGTTTAAGCCAGAAACGGCTATGATTCGGGTCGGTCTCAAAAAGTTTCGTATAACCTTGTTCTGCCGAGGCTTTCAGCAAGTCAGGGATTGAAATGTTGAGTTCTTTCAGGATACAAACGACGGTTATTATCGCTGCCAAAAGCAGAAACGTAGTTTGCAGTGTGTCGGTCCATACCACGGTTTTAATGCCGCCTTTGAAGGTGTAGACAAGGATTAACGCTATGAATATGACCGCCGGCACCCAGAACGGTATGCCCCAGGCCTTGAATACGAATTCATATAACACGAAAACAACCAAATACATTCGCAGCGCTGAGCCAAGCAGACGTGACAAGATAAAGAACGCCGCGCCGGTTTTTTCGGAATTCCTTCCGAAACGCATCTCGAGATACGAATATATTGAGGTCAGGTTGAGCTTGTAATACAGCGGCAGCAACAGCAGTGCGATGACAGCGTAGCCGATGATATAGCCGAGAACTATGCCGAAATATGTGAACTGACTCGTGTAGACGTTGCCTGGCACCGACATAAATGTGACTCCCGACAGCGACGCCCCAATCATGCCGTATGCAACCACAAACCACGGCGATTTGCGGTTTCCGGTGAAAAACGTATCATTTGTCGACTTCCGAGATGTGATGTGTGCAATCACTAAAATAAGCACCGTGTAAATGGCAAAAACCGTTAATATTAACGTCGACATAATTTATTGACTATAAAAATGTTAAATTATTTTATTTAAAGCGTTACTTTAATATTTTCGCAAACTTGATAAGCGACTCGAATTGGCTGTCAGGTTTGCATTTCACGGGCTCGTCACCTATTAATATTGTGTACATCCCGGCGTTTTTTCCGAACTCGATGTCGGAATTTGAATCGCCAATCATCACGGATTTGTCGCAATCTATTTCCGGAAAGTCGTGCTGTGCCATGTAAGCCATGCGAGGACTCGGCTTGCGAAAGTTGTCAGGGTCGGATTTCAGTTGTGGGCAGACATAAATTTTGTCAACTCTCCCCTTCTGCTTTTCAATCTCCTTAACCATGAAATCGTGAACTTTGTCGACATTTTGTAAAGTCATCAGTCCTTTCCCTACACCTTGTTGGTTGGTCACAATTATGATTCGGCCGAATTTCTCTGCAAAGATTGTGAAAGCGTCCAAAACGCCGGGCAGAAATTCAAATTCCCCAAGATTTTTGACATAATCGTCTATTAGACGCACGTTGATGACGCCGTCGCGGTCGAGGAACAAAGTCCATGATTTGTCGATTTTGCCTCTCCAGTCCATCACTTTTTCGGGAAAATCGTGGCTTCGATGATTTCGCAGATGATATGTCCTATCATGATGTGCGACTCTTGGATGCGAGGAGTGCATTTGCTCGGCACGTTCAGTAAAATGTCGCAGCATTCGGCCATTTTGCCGCCGGTCTCCCCTGTCATCCCTATCGTCTTCACGCCGACTTCTTTGGCTACTTCAATGGCTTTCAATATGTTAGTCGAGTTTCCTGACGTGCTGATGCCTATGAAAACATCGCCTTTCTTAGCTGAAGCCTGCAACATTCTTGAATAAATCACATCGTAGGAATAATCATTGGCTACAGCCGTGAGATAGCTCGTATTCACGTGTAAGGCCTCGGCATTCAACGGTGGACGGTCGTAATAGAAACGTCCGCTCAACTCGGCAGCGAGATGCTGTGCGTCGGCAGCGCTTCCGCCATTGCCGCAGAAATGAATCTTTCCGCCGTTTTTAAGAGATTCGACGCACATCATGGCAGCGTCGTTTATCTTTTTAACAAATGCCTTGTCGCTGACAATCAACTGTTTAACATTGATTGAATCATTTATAATATTCTCAATCGAAATCATTTTTTCAAATATTTTTGCAAAGATATATAAAAAATCCCGATTTTTGCAGCAAATTTTTGAAAAATGAAAACTCTTTATACTATTTTGCTGTTGGTCGTATCCAACATTTTTATGACATTTGCCTGGTATGGAAATTTGAAACTTACCGACATGGGCATTATAAAGGATTGGCCGTTGTTTCTCATTATTTTAGCAAGTTGGGGCGTCGCGTTGTTTGAATATTCATTTATGGTTCCGGCCAACCGTATCGGCTCTGAAGTTAACGGAGGCTCGTTCAATCTTGTGCAACTCAAAGTGATTCAAGAGGTAGTAAGTCTTATCGTCTTCATGATAATAACAATAAAAGTATTCAAAATGGGCGAATTCAGTTGGAATCATGTGATAGGTTTCTGTTTCATGGTGCTCGCTGTTTATTTTTGTTTTAAAAAATAACGAAAAAACTTGTATTTTTAAAGAAAACACTGTACTTTTGTAAGTCAAAAATTTATTAGGATATGAAATTTTACGACATTGATTCGCTTTTCACTTTCGGAAAATATGAGGGTGAGACTTTGGCTGAAGTTTTTGAGAAAGACCCTAAATATATCAAATATTGCCAGGAAAACATCGATGATTTCTACATCGCCCCTGATGTTTTGAAAGAGTTGAGGGCATCGTCACGCGACAATAAGTTGCTGACAGCCAACCTCGATGAGATGAGTGACGAGGAGTTGCGCGACTTCATGAGCCAGATGAACGACATCGATGAGTTTGACGAGAGCAAGCTTGAGGAGGATTTCGACTGGGAAGAAGGCGAAAACATGTTTGCCGACGACGAGGAAGATATCTTCGGCGAAGACGAGGATGAATATTATGAGGATGAAAGCTTTGACGAGCCGTTTGATGATCCTTACGACCGCTATTAAATCCTTTCGGAGATTCCGTAAACCTTATTTTTTGACGACGTCGACTGCACGAGTTCCGCGAGGAATCCTGTCATAAATAATTGTACGCCGACGATGACGCATACCAGTGCGAAGTAGAACAGCGGACGGTTGGTCATGCCATATGCATGGAATGCGAACTTCTTGACTGCCAGCACTATACCGATTATGAAACCGACAAGGAAGGTCAGTGAGCCGAGGCCACCGAAGAGATGCATAGGGCGTTTACCGAACTTGGAGATGAACGAGATAGTGAGCAGGTCGAGGTAACCTCTTACGAAACGGCTCATTCCGAATTTCGATTCGCCATATTTGCGTTTCTGATGATGAACCACCTTCTCCCCTATGTGTGAGAATCCTGCAGCCTTTGCGATGACTGGGATGTAGCGGTGCATCTCGCCGTAAATCTCTATGCTCTTCACCACTTCGTTGCGGTAAGCCTTGAGCCCGCAGTTGAAATCGTGAAGCTTGATGCCTGTCATGCGGCGTGTCGACCAGTTGTAGAACTTAGACGGGATGTTTTTCGACATAGTGGAGTCGTAACGTTTTTTCTTCCATCCGCTTACGATATCATAGCCGTCTCTCTCAATCATGTTGTAGAGTCCCGGTATCTCATCCGGACTGTCCTGAAGGTCGGCGTCCATGGTGATGACGACGTCGCCTTGTACGATTTTGAAGCCTTCGTTGAGGGCTGCCGACTTGCCGTAGTTTCTTCTGAAACGGATACCTTTTATGTTAGGATTGCCTTCTTTAAGTTTCTGGATGCAGTGCCATGAGCCGTCGGTGCTGCCGTCGTCGACGAACACGATTTCGTAAGAATAGTTGTTTTCGGTCATGACGCGGCGAATCCATGCCTCGAGTTCAGGCAATGATTCCTCTTCGTTCAGCAAAGGTATGATGACAGATATATTCATTTCAATCTTTTTTGCGTGCAAAAATAGCAATTATTAATGAATAAAACAGCGATAATATCACATTTATTATCAACAACGAGATGGCGGTGGCTTTTGGTGAGAAAAGTTCGCGCATCATGCGGCCGTTTTCGTAAAGTCCCATCCTACTCTCCATTCCGATGTAGGCGTAAAGCATGTAAATTACGCCGCTGAAGACTGTTGAGCCTATTATTCCGCAGAGGAAACTCATTGTGAAAGCCTTGCCGTATGAGAACTCGCTCCACACGAATCTGTTTTTGAAGAATGCGAGAGTGATGCTTAGCCACACGAACGGGATGAGGTAAATTATCGAAAAAAGGTATGAGAATTCGACATATAGGCGTTCGTAGAATATCATGTAAGCCAGTGATAATAAAACACTTAGCAACAATCCGGAGATTATGACTGTTGACCAATATTGTTTGCCTGTATATGTAGGGTTTATTATCATTTCAGACAAAAAAGGGTAAGCTACTTATATCGCACCGCTCAACCATCTACCCTTGCTGCCTTCCGGCCCTGGGGGAGTTCGACAGGAGCTGGTCGTATAAGACTTACCCGCTGCAAAGATACGAAATTTTTGGATTGTGCAAGAAAATTTGAGAAAAATTAAAAATTCCCGGCAGAATTGCTTCCACCGGGAATTTTTAATTATATGTTATTTTAATAGAACATTGTCTCTAATATCTCAGCAGAGTATGAACCATCACCAAATAGATAAAAATCTGTATCATAATAATCACTCCATCTAACATCATTAGGGAGTAATGTCCAATCGTGATTAGTTTTACTTCCTATAACAAATATATCAGAATAAACAACACTATTATCATCATTAAATGTCAATCTAACTTTGCAATATTGTAATTTTAACTCACTTTTGTTCTGTAAAGCAAATTTAATCTTTAGAATATGATATGGCTGGTCTGTATGAAAAAATCTTGAACAAGCTGTAACTTTTACATTTTTATTACTGTTTGGCTCAACAGATGATGAAGATTTACTGCATGAATATGTAAATGCCAATAAGGCTATACATAAAATAATTAATGATTTATTAATCAGTTTTTTCATATCTTTTTTGCCAAGTTATATCCCATCAGGCTCGTCGGGATTGATAATGAATTATTTACACCGCAAATTTATATAATTATTCTTAAATTCCAACAAAAATATTATTTTTCTGAAAATAAAAATATAGCCGCCTAAAAATCTCAGACGGCTATACCTTATTAAATTATTATAATGTTTCTACTGGTTAACAGCAGAAAACAATGTTAATATTCAGAGAAAAAAGACAGAGATTTGTCATATTATTCCCTTGACAGAATAAAAAAAATCAAATATGACTGCATATATGAAAAAAAAATGTATTTTTGCAATCAGAAAAGTCGTGAAAGGATGATGTATATGAGTAGTGCGAAGCCCCCGCCCGCATAGCATCACGCAAAGCGTAAACCTCCTTCACGCATAAAGGGGCAAGAATTAAGGCATCTAAAAA
>R20__coassemble_888_pt1 | contig 19684 bp, 18 predicted proteins | sample R20__metabat2_high_PE_049 | metagenome-assembled genome bin R20 | reverse complement strand
AAAGAGAGAGGCTCCCATCGGGAGCCTCTCTCTTTTGATTTTTATCGTTATTAGTACACTAAGAATTTGCTTGTTTCTGTCTTGTCACCTGCTTTGATGCGGATGATGTATGAACCTGTTGTAAGTTCATTTGTATTGATGTTCAGAGTGTGCATGCCTTTTACGTATGTTCCGAGGTCTTCGTTAGTGATCAGACGGCCTGCGAGGTCGTAAATCACGTAACTGACTGTTGCGTCGTTGTCAAGGTTGATGTTGATTTGTGCGTAATCCTTAACAGGGTTAGGATAAACGTTCAACATTTCTTCCTCATTGACTGTGACGTTATTGTCATCGTTGGTTGTGTTGTTTTCATTTGGCTGGATGACAGCGTATGTGTCACAATAGACGATACCTTCGCCGTATGTGGCGGCATAAATCATACCCTCGTTGAAGACACCTGGATATGTAACATGTGTTGTGTCACCGACTTCGTCATAGAGAACGTCAATCTTTGTGTCGTGATTTGCCACAAGAGCCTGTTTGATTTCCATGACAGGGCTTGACATGTTGCCAGTCTTTCTCCATGCACCGTTCTTGCGCTCATAGATACCTGTTTCTGTACCTACTAAGATTGTACCTGTAGTCTTTTCAATCAAGCTTGAATAGACAGGAGCTTTAGGAAGTGTGCCTTGGATTGAAACGAATGCGGCGCCGGCGTATTCTGAAACATAAACGTATGCGTCATTGCCATAGTTGCCTAATGTGACGACAACTTTGCTCTTGTTTCTCGGGTCGACTGAAACGCTTGTGATGTTACGGTCTGTGAACTCGTACACAACAGTGCATGTCAGGTTAGCCAAATCGTCTTCGCTGAATGTTGTTGCCAAACCTGTAACTTTGTAAAGTTTACCTTCAGCTGTTCCGACAAACGCCATATCACCGTCGTTGCTGACTGCTATTGAGGTTGGGAGACCGTCGATAGTTGCAGCCTCTAACCATTCTGTAGCTTTGTTGAAGATGAGAGCGTCTCTTGTCATGTAAAGTGTGCCTTCAACACCGCAGAGGTATAATGTGCTGATTGGGTCGTGGATGCCACGGATTGTGTCACCTGGAATCCAGACATAATTGCCTTCTTCATCCTGATGCTCTGGATCGTGTGCCGGTTCTTCAGTGATGATGTGGTCAATAGGATATCCTGATTGGATACTGTATGCGAAAACTGTATCACCTTTGTGCTTGACAGTTCTGATAGGTGCATAAATGGTATCAATAGGATTGTTTGCATCATTGTAGTTCTCAAACAACACTATAGGTGTTCTGAATGCATTGGCATTTGTAACGACAGGATCGTCACCGCCACCTTCAAAGTTCTGATCAAAGTCTTCAGCATCTGTCTCTGTTCTATATATAGGTGTTGAAAGGTTACCTGTTGCAGAGATGAATAACATTTTAGGATTGATTGTTGAGATAGCGCAAGGACCGCCAGCATATGATTTTGTGAAGTAGCTTGATACATAACTGTTGTTTGTGATGTGTGGGAATGCAATTTCACCTGTTGTCACATTGTTAATATTGGCGTTACCTACGATTTTGATAGTGCCGTGGTCAAGGCTTGCTGCTAATATCTTTGTGCCGCCACCGATACCGACATTCATGACGCGTGTTGCTGAGCAGTGCTCGTCATCGCTGATGAAATAGCGGTTGCTGCTTCTGTATGAATAGACGCCGGCTTTGTATAAACCTTTGAATACACCACCGTTAGTTCCAACGAAGAATTCGTTTGGATTTGATGGGTTGAACACGATGTTCTGAATACCTTGGTGGAGATAGAGATAACGGTTCCAAGCGATTGCTGTATATTCATCTACGAAATAATCAGAAACTTCCTGTGGTCTGAAAACGCCTGTTTCAGTAGCGTCAATTAATGACCAGAGATTGTCTGAACCGACGAGGAGTCTTCTCGGGTTGTCAGGATAAACAACCATCATTCCTTCGTGGTTGGCATCGCTGCCGAAGATATTGTATAATGATGATCCGGCCATTGCCAAATTCCAGCTTTCACCACCATCCTGTGTGAAGAAGAAGTCGCCTGTTGAATAATTTTCGATTGTTCCTGCGAGGCATGCAATGTACATGTAATCCGGGTTGGTCGGTGACACTGCAATAATCTTCTGGTTGTAATCTCTAAGAGAGTCACTTGATGTCCAGTTGGTTGAGTCGCTGTTTGGTTTCAAGGTAGTGTAAGGGAAAGCTGCTGTTCCGGTGATTTGTGTGAACTCACCGTTAACTTTCTTAAGATACACATTCGATACTGTGCTGAATACTGTATCGGTGATATTGGTTATTTTGTAAATCTTCTTGCCGTCGAACATACATGCAGCGAGAACGTCACCGTTGTTGTTTGCCTTGACGCTTCTAACAGCTGATGTCAATGTTGTGGCTTCCCATGCTGTACCTGTTTCATCGGTGCTCACCATGAGACCGTCTTCTGTTGCAGCGTAAATCTTGCCGTCGGCAATAGCCATCTCGTTGACAAACAGCCAATCTGATGTGGCTGGAATCTTGTTGATATTGCTGCCGGACATCTTGTAAATACCGTTGCCGATGAAGCTTGTCTCAAAGCCGAGATCTGCCAGACCGTTGAGATTGTGGGCTTCACGACCGTCGCCAGTACCGATGAAGATGTCGCCGTTTGAATTCATAATCATGCAGCTGATAGGGTAGCCGATGCTTGCGATCTTCCTGAATGTGATACCATCATTCTCGGTCTTGTAGATGTCACCACCTATTGTTCCGATTACGACATCGCCGTTCTTGTCGTAAACAACGGCTCTTGTCAATCCGCCGAAATTGTCCGGACCTGCATACTTCCAGTTCAATTCGTCGTCTTTTGTTGTTTGAACAGCTTTTTGAGCAGCGATTAAATCGGCTGGATCAATCAAACCGGTCTCTTGATTTGCGCGAATGCTCTTCATAAATGAAGAAATTGTAGCTTTTGAAGCAGTCCTCGGATTGTATTTTCCTTGGATTCCAGCAGCATTAGCCACGAAACTTGCTTGAGCTAACACCATGGTTATCAAAAGCATACTTAACGGTAAAAATCTTTTTTTCATATCACGTAATTTAGACATTAATTTCTATGTGTTGTTGCACAATTTTTAGGGTTCAAAAATACAACATTTTTTTGAACCACACAAAATATTTTAGGAAAAAATTAAAATATTTTTTCTCCTAAAACACTAAAGTGCAGATTATCAACGGTTAAGACTAAAAAATTAATACTTAATTGACGCTGTAGAAGGCACCCAACCGACGCTGCCATCGGCGATTTTTATCTTATCCCACTTGTCGGCATTGTCAATGATTTCCACTTTTGAGCCTTCATGAAGGACAAAAAGGTCGACTCCTGACGCTGATGGCGAACTTTTCACGGTGATGGTAGGGGTCATCACAATGGCTTCGTTGCGCTCGTTGAGGTATTTATGCTTCTGATAGGAGAAAATGCTGCTGCAAACTAATAAAATCAAAACTATAATGCTCGAGAAAAACGTCGTTTTCCTGACTCCTTTGGTACGTGCCGTGATATAAAGGAACACCAAAACAAGAAACAAACCAAACAATTCCAATGACGTTTTCGTCCAACCGTTGGCCGACATGAGGTTACCTGTGCTTCTCCACCATTTTGTCAGGAAAAAGACCGGCATCGGCTCAATCTTGTCGGTGATAAGTGCATTGGCGATAGCAAGATTATGCCTTGTGTCTTCGTTGGTCGGGTCAATCTTCAACGCCTTCTCATAATGGAGAATGGCCATCGGATAATTCCTCAATTTGAAGTAAGTGTTACCTATATTATATAATAATGGCACCGACACATAGCCTTCATTCAGTATCTTTTCATAGATAACCAACGCTGTGTCGTAGCGGCTTTCGTTATAATAAAAATTAGCCTTTGTAAACTCCTGATTCTGAATGGTTTGTGCCTTTAAACCTATGGCTGCGACCATCATGAAAACCAACAAATATATCCTTTTCATCTATTATCTAATTTAAATTCTTTTCTGCTTTTGTAATAACTTCCAATCCTTTCTCGTATAAATCCTCCATCTTTTTGTCGGGGTCTCCCGGTGCGAATCTGGCGAATTCACAGCTGTTTAACGAATCGATGAATTCGTTGGTGATATCTTCCGGAACATTTTTGCTTTCCATCATCTCTTTCACTGTGTCCATAGATAATTGCGAGCGTGAGATGTTCAACTTGTCGGAGATGTATCCCCACAATGCTTGCGAGAACTCTTCGTAAAAATGTCCCTGATCCTTGATTTTTAGGTAATTATAAGCGTTGTTTAAGCGCTTCTTGGCGATTTTTGTCGCTTTTCTATTTCTGACGAGAACCTTGTTTTGGTTGAATTTGTTGATTCTCTTGTTGATGACCAGTGCTATGGCAAAAACAGCAATCAGCACTATGATTATGATGAAATAAAGTGGCGATGCGAACAGTAACGCTCCTCTTTTCTGTAACTTTCCGTCAGACATGATGTGGTTGATGTCGTTGCCCACGATCTTAATAGCTTCCTGACCACCGGCGTAAATGATGCCACTGCTGCCTTCGTTGGCGCTTCTTGCAACTTTTAGCTCGTATTTGTCTGATTCCAGAACGACGTATTTGTTTTTCGTCGGGTCGAAATATGAGAACTCTGTCGGGTTGAGCGTGAAATCACCGGAAACTCTTGGAATAACGACGTATTCTGCTTTCTTTGAACCGCTTAAACCGAATGAGTTGTTTTTCGTGTTTGTGGTGATTTTAGGATCGTAAACTTCAAAATCAGGAGGGAAGTTGGGCCTCGGAAGCTCAAGAAGGTCGATGTTTCCTTTGCCTGAGACGGTATACGTGATGGTGAAGGCATCGTTTGACTTCATCTCGGTCTTGTCGATTTTTGAGGTGTATGTGAACTGTCCGACAGCTCCTTTGAAACTTGCGGGCTTGTCTTTTGCCGGCAACGGTTTAACCTCAATGTCAATAGGTTGAGATATCAGTTCCTTCTTAACGTTGGTGTATGACGAGCCCATGATGTCGCCGAAGAAATTCTCGAACGGATCGTAACCGCGTTGCTGTTGTCTTTCTTGTTTTATCTGCGCTATGCAGCTGATATTGAGCGGGTCTATTGTCAAGGTGCCGGATTTTTGTGGTATCAACACTATTTCCTGCACTGTGGCGACATGGTATTCCTGATTGTTGCGGATTATTGACGATTGCTGCAGAACACCGTTGTTATCGGAGATGTCTTTTGTCCAGAAACCTGAATATGACGGGGCTTTGGAGATACTTGGACTGAGAATCGGGACGGTGTAGTAAATCTTGTATGTCAGTATCAGTTGCTCGCCAAGATATGCACTTTTTTTGTTTGTGGTAGCTTCAAGGAAAACGTCTTTTGCATTGGATACGGCTCCTGAGTTGCTGCTGCCGGAAGTGCTGGAGTTCTTTGTCACCAAGATTTCCGCTGTGGTACTCTTGACTTTTTGTTTGTTTACAGTGATTGTTGCTGCCGGTATGGTGAAATTTCCTTCTTTTATGGCTCTGAGGTAGAATGAATATGTATGAGTGTTGGTCTTGGTCACTGAGCCGTTGATGATTTGTACGCTTGAACTTGACGAAGAAAACGGACCGCCCACAATCTCGAAATTATTGAAATTAGGAGACTCGAAATTCTTTCCGTCACTATTCAACTCGTATGATACCTGAAACTGCTCACCGACAGACACTTGTTTCTTGCAAATTACCTTAAAACTGACGTCGTCTTGCGCTTTCAACGCGAATGCCGTCATTAAAAACAATACTATAAAACCGTTCCTCTTCATTTATAATCCCTTATTTTCAATTTACCAATCTTTCTGAATTTTACGTTTCTGCATTTTGGCAGCCTTTGCCTCATTCATCTTGTCCATTGTCTCTTTCTCTTGATTCTCAAGAGCTTGCAGCATTCTCTCGGCATCTTCTTTCGACATTTGTTGCTGTTGCTGCTGCTGTTGCTGTTCTTGCTCTTGTTGTTCCTGCTGCTGACCTTGCTGTTGTTCCTCCTGATTCTGATTTTGCTGCTGTTGCTGCTGCTCCTGATTCTCCTTCTTATCCTCATTATCCTTATTATCTTTCTTATCCTGATTCTTTTGCTGTTGTTGCTGCATAATCAGTTTCTGACGGGCATATTCAAGGTTGTATCTTGCATCTTCATCGTTAGGGTTAATCTTCAGGCAGTTTTTGTAAGCATTGAACGCTTCGGCATATTTCTGCTGTTGCATCATGCTGTTACCGAGATTGTAGAATGCGTTGGCTTCAAGGTTTTTAGGCACATTTCTGTCGGCTACACTCTGGAAACACCTCGATGCTTCCTCATAATTTTTCTGTTGATAATACGTGTCTCCAAGGTTGAATTGCGCCTTGTCGTTGTATTTCTTGTCAAGAGAATTCTTGTAATCCTGCTCGGCTTCCGCATAGTTGCCGTTACGGAAGTTCCTGTTGCCATGACGAATCTCCTTCGTCTGCGCGTTTGCGAGAACGCAGATGGCTGTTAACAGAAGTGTTATCCCTATTTTATTGAATGTTTTCATTTTTCGGCTCAAAAAATTTGAATTTAGATTCCCATCCTTTTTTCCCTGAGGAGATAAGGATTTCAAATATCAGTAAGATTATCGCTGCGCCTACGAACCACTGGAACTGATCGTCGTAATCGGTGAACACTTTAGCATCGATCTCTGATTTTTTCGCTTTGTTGATATCTTCGTAAATCTTATCGAGGCCGACGTTGGAGTTGCTTGCTCTCACATATATTCCGTCGCCGATTTCCGCGATCTGGCGCAACATGTTATCATCAAGTTTTGTGATGATGATGTTGCCTTCTTTGTCTTTTTTGTACCCTGTTTTCTTACCATATTTGTTGTATACAGGGATAGGGGCGCCTTCGTCGAGTCCCATTCCGATAGTATACACCTTGATGCCGGCTTTTGCTGCGTTTTGTGCTGCTTTCACCGCGTCACCGTTTTCGTGGTCTTCACCATCTGAAATGATTATGATGGCTTTGCTTTGTTCGGTCTCTCCAAAACTCTTGATAGCCAGTTCGATAGCTCGTCCGACTTCAGTGCCTTGAGTAGGGATGGGGTCGGTGTCGACAGTTGAAAGGAACATCTTCGCTGCGGCATAGTCGGTGGTTATAGGCAGCTGTACATAGGCGTTTCCGGCAAAGACGACGATACCTATTCTGTCGCCTTGAAGCTTGGAAATCAGCTTGTTGATAGCCTGTTTAGAACGCTCAAGACGGTTTGGCATGATGTCTTCGGCGTGCATTGAGTTGGAGATGTCGACGCAGAGGAACAAATCGATGCCTTCACGTTTCACTTTCTCCATCTTTGAGCCCGACTGCAGGTTTGCCGCACCTATTATTAATAAGGCTATGATAAGATTGAATAAGACGAATTTCGTATTTGCTCTTGCCGATGAGAACATCGGAATAAGATAGCCTCTCAGCTTGATGTTGGCGAAACGCCCGAATTGTTTTCTGTTCCATAGACGAATCAGGACGTAAACTGCTACCAGCACTGGGATTATCAGCAGCCAGTACAGATACTGAGGGTTCTCAAATCTTAAAATGTTAGTCTCCATTATATCCTAATCCGTTAATGTTTTAAAAATAGTGTTTTTCAAAATAAATCCCAACAATAATAATGCCAAACTCCACAAAACGAGTGGTAAAAATTCTTCGTGGACGCGTGTGAACTCGTTTATCTCAATCTTTGAGCGTTCCATTTTGTCGATTTCATCGTATATCTGCTGTAGCTTCTCGTTTGACGTGGCACGGAAATATTTTCCACCTGTCTCGTCAGCAATTTGTTGCAGCAATGGCTCGTTGATAGTAACAGGTATCTGTTGGTACTGTATTCCTCCGAATGGTGTCTGCACCGGATACGGTGCAGTGCCTCGTGTTCCGACGCCTATGGTGTACACTCTGATGCCGAATATTTTTGCCATTTCAGCAGCTGTTGCAGGGTCGATGGAACCGGCATTGTTGTCACCGTCTGTGAGCAGAATCACCACTTTGGATATTGCTTCGCTGTCTTTCAGGCGGCTTACTGATGAGGCGAGACCGTCACCGATGGCGGTGCCGTCTTCAAGCATGCCGCATTTCATTTCCTTCATCATGTTGAGGAGCATGCCGTGGTCGGTAGTCAGAGGGACTTGAGTGAATGTCTCGCTCGCAAAAACGACCAATCCCATGCGGTCTTCTGGACGGCCTTTTACGAAGTCGGCGCTGATATCTTTGGCAGCCTCCAAACGGTCAGGCTTGAGGTCTTGTGCAAGCATACTGCTCGACAAGTCGATAGTAAGCACTATGTCGATGCCTTCCACGTTGATTTTCTGATTTTTCGAGGTGCTCTGCGGACGCGCTAAAGCTATGATAAGCAACGCTAAAACACATATCTCGATTGCAAAAAGTATATGTCTGGCGTATGTTCTCCAACTCTTTGGCATGCCAGTGAAGAAACCGGTGTCGCTGAATTTGACGTAAGCCTGTTGCTTTCTCCCTGAAAAAATATACCAAACAATCAGTAACGGTATGATTATCAGGCCATAAAGATAATATGTCGATGCAAATTCTATTGAACTCATTTCATTTCCTCCTCTTTCTTTTTCTTCTCTTCCTGGAAATAAGTGTAGCTGTCTTCGACGAAATTATTGATGTCGCTGAATGATTGCTTGTTCTGTTCCGCCGTTGGGTTGGCTTTTGCGAATTTTACAAAATCTGCCGTGACAAGCGTATCCTGCAGTTTTGACTTTGTTAAGTTGCTTAGATTCAACTCGTTAACTGCCTTCATGATTTCGTCAGTAGTCATCTCGACAGCATCGATTTCAAACTGTCCTTCAAGATATTCTCTTGCTATATCGGTGAGGTCGGTGTAATAATCCTTTGTCCTTGGGTTGTTCCAGAGCTCGTTGTCTTTCATCTCGGCGAGTTTTGCGCGAGCTGTGACGATGGCCGGAATTGCAGGTTTCTTCTTGACTTCAACAACTTTCTCGGTTTTCTTCGAGCGTTTCTTGAGGAAGATTATCAGATAAACCACTCCGGCGGCGATGATAATAATCGCGGCCCAAGGAAACACTTCCTTTGCGGTGATACCTTGTCGGATAACACCTTTGATGGGGCGGAAATCTTGAGTTGTGTCGACCGCTACAGTCTTAACGTAGAGCTCTTTTTCGTCGGTGTAAAGCGTGTGACGGACGCTGTCTTGCAGACTCGTGCTGTAGGAAATGGCGATTTCCGGGACGTAGACGTAACCTGTGTCGAACGATGTCAGCTTCAGGTTTTGCGTCATGATCACGTTGTCACTATTATTAATAGGTGTTGTTTTGACGTCGTCTGCGCTGATGACATCGATGGATTTGCTCAAGGTGTCATCAAACTGCTTCCATTCGACGAAATAGTCTTTTGGAATAGTCAAAGATAATTGATAATCAAAAGGTTGTCCAACGACAATGGTGTCAACGGCGGTCCTTCCTCTGAGGAAAGTGACCTGTGCGTAGCATTGGATGCCGAGAAACGACATCAAGCTGAACAACAATATGAAACACAGTTTCTTCATCTTCTCGATTCTCTTCTTTTAAAAAGTTGCATAAGAGGCTTGACATAGTCTTCGTCGGTGTAAATCAATGTGTTATCTACGCCGTTGTTGGTAAATGTCTTGTTGAGCGTTGTGGTCGCATGCTGGACATATTTCTGATAAGCCTGGTTCCACGCGTTCGTCGAGGTGTCTACCCAGATTTCTTTGTCAGTCTCGTTATCACGGAACTTCACCAAGCCGATTTTAGGTATGATGAGTTCGCGTTTGTCGGTGATTCTCAATGAGATAAGGTCGTGTTTACGTGCTGCTATTCTCATTTCCTGTTCAAATGACTTGTTTGTCACGAAGTCGGAGATGAGGAAGGCCGTGGTGCGTTTCTTTATCGCGCTTGTCAGGAATTTCAGTCCTTCGCCGATGTCGGTGCCACGATGCTGAGGCGTGAACGTCACTATTTCGCGGATGATGCGCAGGATGTGGCTGGATCCTTTCTTTGGCGGTATGAACTTCTCAATTTGGTCGCTGAAGAATATCACGCCGACTTTGTCGTTGTTCTGTATCGCCGAGAATGCCAGCACTGCCGCGAGTTCCGCCGTGAGGTCACGTTTTGTCGCGTCAACGGAGCCAAAGTCGTTGGAGCCTGAAACGTCGATGAGGAGCATCACTGTCATCTCGCGTTCCTCCTCGAAAATCTTGACAAAAGGCTTATGGAATCGTGCCGTGACATTCCAGTCGATGTTGCGGATATCGTCACCATACTGATATTCACGCACTTCGCTGAATGTCATGCCTCGACCTTTGAAAGCGCTGTGGTACTGACCGGAAAAGATGTGGTTGGTCAGTCCGCGCGTCTTGATCTCGATTTTCCTGACTTTCTTAAATAATTCTGTTGCTTCCATGTTTCAAAATCACGGCACCTCAACGATGTTCAAAATCTCATTGATGATATCTTCTGTTGTGATATTTTCTGCTTCTGCTTCGTATGTCAGACCGATACGGTGACGCATCACATCAGGGGCGACGGCGCGCACATCCTCAGGGATGACGTAGCCGCGGCGTTTGATGAATGCGTAAGCCTTTGCTGCCAAAGCGAGGTTGATAGAGGCACGCGGAGAGCCGCCATAGCTTATCATGCCGGCGAACTTCTTCAATTTAAATTCCTCAGGATAACGAGAGGCGAAGACGATGTCGGTGATGTAGTTTTCAATCTTCTCGTCGAGATAAACCTCACGACAGACTTTTCTCGCGTTCAAGATGTCTTTTGTCGACGTAACTTTGTGAATTTCAGGATATTCCTTGTTTATATTCTGACGCAAAATGACTTTTTCCTCTTCTTTTTTCGGGTAGTCGATGACGACTTTCAACATGAAACGGTCGACCTGAGCTTCCGGAAGCGGATATGTACCTTCCTGCTCGATAGGGTTCTGGGTTGCCATAACGAGGAACGGATCCGGCAAGGCGAACGTGCTCTCGCCGATTGTCACCTGATGCTCCTGCATAGCCTCAAGCAATGCACTCTGCACTTTCGCAGGAGAACGGTTGATCTCATCGGCCAACACGAAGTTTGCGAACACAGGGCCTTTCTTCACCATGAATTCCTCTGTCTTCTGGCTGTAAATCATTGTACCTACGAGGTCGGCAGGCAGAAGGTCAGGGGTAAACTGGATACGGCTGAAGTCGGCATCGACGATGCTTGCCAATGTTTTGATAGCCAATGTCTTAGCCAAACCGGGAACACCTTCCAAAAGGATGTGCCCGTTTGACAATAAACCGATAAGCAAACGTTCTGTCATGTGTTTCTGACCCACGATGACCTTGCTCATTTCCATATTGATCAAGTCGATAAACTGACTCTCTCTCTGAATTTTTTCGTTAAGTTCGCGAATGTCTGTCTCAATCATATTATTGTGATTTTATATTTTTTTCTAATTAACAATATAAACGCAAAAATATTGCAAAAATTTCAATCTGCAATGAAAAATTTATTTTGTTTTTAATAGTTCGGAAAAATTTTGTAATTTCGTAGCTTGAAATAAATTTATGCTGCAATTTGGCAAAATAGCGATTGTTGGAGCAGGTAATGTTGCTTATACTCTTTGTAAATTGTTGAAGGGCAAAGAGATAGAGCCATTTTGTATGTTTGTGAGAGATCCTGAAAAGGCTGAAAAAGTACGTGCTGATTTGAATGTCGAAGTCGTGTCGAGTTACGGGAAAGTCTTGGAATCGGATTTGACTATTATAGCTGTTAAAGATGACGCTATTTCAGAAGTTGCATCGCATCTTGTTGATTATAAGGGATTTGTTGTCCATACTTCAGGAACTAAGTCATCGGAGCTGTTGAACAAAAGTATGCGTTATGGCGTTTTTTATCCGTTGCAGACGATTAGCAAAGAACGTGAGATTTTGTTCGACGAAATACCTTTATTAATATATGCCAATTCGAGTGAAGATTTGGCTAAGTTGCATGAGTTTGCTGAGCTATTTTCGTCGAAAGTTTATGAATGTGACGACAAGCAACGAAAAGCGATTCATTTGAGTGCGGTTTATGTTTCAAATTTCACTAATGTGATGCTTGGTATTGGGGATAAATTGTTGAAAGACAATGGATTATCTTTGGAGATAATGAAGCCCTTGGTGATGGAGATGATTGAAAAATCGTTTGAACTTTCGCCTGAAAAAGCACTCACTGGTCCGGCTCGCCGAGGCGATTTCGCAACTATTGCGGAGCACGAAAAAATGCTTGCCGACAATCCGGATGAACTCGCTATTTACATGATTTTGACAGATTATATCATTGAAAAATATCAGAAAAATGAAAAATTATAAAGAACTTTTGAAAGATGTGACGACCTTTATCTTTGATTATGATGGAGTTATGACGCAGGGTGATGTGATTATGATGCCTAATGGGGAAGGTCTGCGTGCAACTAACGTCAAAGACGGTTTCGCGTTGCAGCTTGCGGTACGTCTCGGTTACAACGTAGCAGTCATTTCAGGCGGTTATGCCGACTCGATGACGCAGCGCATGAGAATGCTCGGAGTGAAGGACGTTTTTACACATATCCCTAACAAAATCATAAAGTTAGAGGAATATATGAAAGAGAAAAACCTCAAAAAGGAACAGATCGTTTACATGGGCGACGATATGCCAGACTATCCTGTGATGCAGATGGTTGGTGTGCCGGTGTGCCCTGCCGATGCCTCAGAAGAAATCAAGCAAATCAGCGTGTATATCAGCAACAAAGACGGCGGAAAAGGTGCGGTGCGCGACATCATCGAGCAGGTATTGAAAGTTCAGGATAACTGGATGAAGGATTTTGAAAATCATTTGTGGTAATGAGGACATTCGGAGCTTTTTTCAAACTCGTGCGTTGGCCGAATCTGATCATCACTGCACTGATGATGTGCCTTGTGCACCGTTGTCTTATGCAGATGGAGAGTTCGGCGGCGTTTACTCTTCTGGTCATCTCTATGGTGCTCATTCAGGCCGGCGGATACGTTATCAACGACATTTTCGATATGGAAATTGATGCCATCAACAAGCCAGAGAAACAGATTGTCGGAAAAGTTTTTACAGAAAAACAATGTAATTTGTTTTATATAGTATTGACAATCATAGGTTTAGCGTGTGCTTTGGCAGCCAGTGTCATGGCTTTGGGAAACAAATTCATCACAATTTTCGCTTGCATGGCACTTTTGGCATGCCTTTTATACAGTTATTCAAGCAGATATAAGAAAAAACTTGTTATAGGCAACATAATCGTTTCATTATCAGTGGCTTTTGCGGTGTTCGTGCCGTGGCTATTTGAAATGATTTATATCTCGAAACATGAGCTTTTGCTGATAACAATGCAACCTTTGATGCGGATTTCGCTTCGTTTCGTGCTGGTTTACACTGCATTTGCTTTCCTGTTGACTCTGATTCGCGAAATCGTCAAAGATATGGAAGATGTGGAAGGCGACGGACGCTCACATTGCCGCACGATACCAATTGTTTGGGGAATGAAAGCGGCTCAAATCATAGTGATTGTGCTGAGTTTTGTAACATGTGCCATGATCTGGATCGCGGCTGATTATTTCAACGGATTAGGGTTTAAAATCACGTATTACATGCTTTATGCATCATGGGTATTCGCGTTTATTGTGATTATTAATAATCTTATTCTGATCACTGATAAATCACTTAGAACTGAAAGACAGTTCCGTCTTCAGTCGATGTGGTTGAAAATCAGTATGTTACTTGGAGTTTTATCGATGTTTTTTATAAAATAATGTTAGATAATTTAAAGAAATATAATATCGTTTTGGCGTCGAAATCGCCTCGCCGACAGGAGCTTTTGAAAGGCATCGGCGTAGATTTTTCGATTTTGACAAAGGAAGTCGATGAGAGTTTTCCGTCGAAGCTGCCGTTGATTGACGTGGCACCGTTTTTGAGTTTGAAGAAGGCAAAGGCCTTTGAAGATTCGGAACTGCCTGAAAATTATATGGTTATCACAGCAGACACTGTCGTTATCGTTGAAAATGAAATTTTAGGCAAACCGAAAGACCGTGACGATGCGATTCGTATGATGAATCTGCTTTCTGGCAAGGCTCATAAGGTGGTGACTGGAGTGACAGTTCATACAAAGGAGAAGACAAAAACATTCTCGGTAACTTCAAAAGTGACATTTGAAACGCTTGATAATCAAGAGATTGATTATTATATTGATAACTTCAAGCCTTATGACAAGGCTGGCGCTTACGGTGTCCAGGAATGGATAGGATACATCGGCGTAAGTAACGTTGAAGGATCGTATTATAACGTGATGGGCTTGCCCACGCAGAGATTGTATAAAGTTTTAAAAGAATTTTAGATGGAAAGAAAACCGACGATTTTAGTAACGAATGATGACGGATATTTGGCGAAGGGTTTGAGGAAACTCGCGGATTTGATGCGTCAGATTGGAAAAGTGGTGGTAGTCTCGACCGAGCAGGTGAAGTCGGCGCAAGGCCACTCGATGACAATAAATGAACCGTTGAGACTCAGACAGTTAGAGAAGTCTGAAGATTTTGAAATGTATGTTTTGAACGGTTGCCCCGTCGATTGCGCGAAGGTGGGTTTCCAGATGCTTATGAACGAATATCCTGACATTTTGGTTTCTGGTATCAACCATGGCTCGAATGCCTCGACCAATGTAATCTATTCAGGAACAATGGCTGCCGTTGTTGAGGCGTGCATGGACGGCATTCCGGCAATAGGTTTCAGCCTCGAGGATTATTCACCGAACGCAAATTTCGACAATCTTGACAATTATATACTTGATATAACACGAAAAGTCTTGGAAGAAGGCCTTCCGAAAGGTGTCTGCCTGAATGTTAATTTTCCTAAAACGACTGAAAGCAACCCGATAAAAGGCGTGAAGATATGCCGTCAGGCGAAAGCGCGCTGGAAGGAGATTTTCGACCAGCGTAAAGATCCGCATGGACGCGATTATTTCTGGATCGGAGGCGAATTCATCATTGAGGATGACGGTACCGACACTGATGTCTACGCGCTGAAAAACAACTACGCGTCAATCGTTCCTACGCATTACGATTGGACGGCTTACGACGTCATGGACAAATTAAAAAGTTTTGAAAAATGAAGTATTACATCATAGCAGGTGAGGCATCCGGCGATTTGCACGGCTCCAATTTGGTCGCTTCGATACGTCAGAAGGACCCTGGCGCGAAAATCAGGGCGTGGGGCGGTGAAAAAATGCGGAGAAATGGCGCAAATGTGGTGAAAAATTACCATGATTTGGCGTTTATGGGCTTCGTTGAAGTGTTAATGAATTTAAAGACGATCTTAAAAAATTTTAACATTTGTAAGAAAGACATCACCGAATTCAACCCTGATGCATTGATTTTGATAGATTATCCGGGTTTTAATCTGAAAATAGCGAAGTGGGCTAAAAAGAAGGGTTACAAGGTATTTTATTACATCTCGCCACAGGTGTGGGCTTGGAAACGCCGCCGTGTGTACACTATCAAAAAAGTAGTGGATAAGATGTTGTGCATCTTGCCATTCGAGAAGAAGTTTTACGACAACTATGACGTTGATTGTCAGTTTGTTGGACATCCGCTGCTTGATGAAATCGCAAAAATTGAGACCGTTGACAAAGATAAATTCTATAAGGCAAACCGCTTGAATCCGAAGAAGGAAATCATAGCTTTGCTACCGGGAAGCCGCAAGCAAGAGGTGAGCAGGATGCTTACGATAATGCTGGAAGTCGTGAAAATGTTTCCGAATTATCAGTTTGTCATTGCCTGTGCGCCATCGTTGCCAGTGAGCTATTACAAGCAAATAATAGGGGAGAAGTCGAATGTCAGACTGGTTCTGAACCGTACGTATCAGCTGCTGCAACTGTCGAGCGCCGCTATCGTCACATCTGGAACAGCGACTTTGGAAACAGCATTGCTTGATGTGCCTGAAGTGGTTTGTTATAAGGCTAACAAGATATCATATCTCATTGCGAGACAGTTAGCAAAAGTTAAGTATATCTGTTTGGTGAATCTTATCATGGATCGCTTGGTAGTCAAGGAGTTGATACAAAATGACCTAACTGCGAACAATATCAGGGACGAGCTCCAGTCGCTCTTAAACAGCTCGAAACGTCAGAAGAAACTGCTCGATGATTACGAGGAGTTGAAATATGTGCTTGGCAATGCCGGAGCATCCGATAGAGCAGCTGAGACGATAATTTCTTATGTTAAAAAAAATTAACACAATTTGCAGAAAAAAGACGGAAAATTAGCCGGGGAAAAAGTTTTATCCTCGGCTAATTTTTTGTAACTTGCATGTCGAAAAAACATGTGAGAATGACAAATTGGTTCAAATATCCGTTCATCCGGCTGCTGATGCCGTTCGTGTTAGGCATCTGGCTGTCGTTTTCGTGTTTGAACCTTCCGAAGGATGAACTGAATATCGTGTTTAGCGTAGTTGTTGTTTCTGGAGTGGCGTTGTTTGTCGTACATTCTGCTGTTAAGGACTACAAATATCGCTGGGTTTTCGGTGCGATTTTGAATTTACACCTTATATTAATAGGTATAGCCATCGTACATATTAGAAATGATGACTTGGATGAGGATTGTGACGTCTGGGTTGCGCGTTTGGCGGGATGTCCGACTGAAAAGGGAAAGACGGTGAAAGTGGTGCTTGAGATGCAGTCTGCCACAGGTTCGGTTATGGCTTATTTTGAGAAAAATGAGCGCTCGCTGAACCTGAATTACGGTGACGTGATAGCATTCTATGAACCGCCAAAACTTGTGGAACCTCCAAGCAATCCAGAGCAATTCGACTATCAGAAATATCTAAGTCGTAAAGGAATTCTAAGACAGGTTTATCTGAAAGATGAGTCCTGGGACTTGCTTAAAGACAAGAGTGTTAACCCTATTTATTCTTTTTCGTATAATTTACGCAATTTTTTGCTTGCGACGATACGGGAATTGGGCATAAGTGATGACGAATACTCTGTCGCGGCAGCTATTTTGCTCGGATACGATGATACCTTGCCGACGGAATTGCGACAGAAATACGTTGCTGCCGGCTCTATGCACATATTATGTGTGTCGGGCATGCATGTCGGGGTGATTTTTATGGTTTTCTCTTATATGCTTGGCTTTTTAGACAAGCGTAAACGAGGTCAGAATGTCACGAAACAGATATTGTTGCTGGTTCTGATATGGTTTTATGCGTTGTTGGCAGGTTTGGCACCGTCTATTTTGCGTTCCACCATAATGCTATCGTTTGTTATTGTAGGCGATATGATAAAAAGAAACGGAATTTTGCTGAACAGTTTGGCAGCCTCGGCGTTTCTGCTGCTTTGTATAGACCCGGCGAACTTGTTTAATGTCGGATTTCTGCTTTCATATTGCGCCGTTATCGGGATAGTGACGCTGCAAAAGCCGATTTATAACATTTTTTATGTGAAACCGAAGTTTTTGGATAAGGTTTGGGAGATGACTTCGGTCACGTTGGCAGCTCAACTGGCGACGGCACCGTTGTCAATATACTATTTTCACCAGTTCCCGACATATTTCTGGCTCAGTAATCTGTTCATGGGACCGATTTCTGCCATCGTAATCACCGGTGGAATGGTGATGCTTATGGTTTTCTTCATACCTTATATTAATATAGGTGTAGCTTTTTGTGTGAAATGGCTGATATATGCTATGAATTTTATCGTGTCATGGATTGAAACAATGCCTCTGTCCATGATTAAAGGTCTGTATATCAATAGTTTGGAATTTATTTGCTTGATAATTGCTTTCGTGTTACTAATGATGCTTGTTGAGCACAGAAAGAAGCCGTTTTTGTTCGGGATACTATCTATGTTGTTGATTTTCAGTGTCTCTCAACTAACAAGTGCGGTAATACAAAGAGACAAGATGAGCATAACAGTGTATTCTGTCAATAAGGCAAGTGCCATTGATTTCGTATGCGGTAACGAACATGTTTTGATTTGCGACTCGATTTTTGTGAACAACCCGTCTTTGTCTAATTTCAGTATTGAAAACCACCTTATTAGGGAAGGAGTGTTTTCAAATGGAGTTTGTGTGCCTGTTGATAGCAGTTATTTTAATAGCGATTATTTAAAGAAACGGGATAATCTCATTTCTTTTGGCGGTAAAATAATTGGAATCATGGATGAAAAATCGTCATTTGGCGTAAAAATGCCGTTTCGTCCGCATCTCGACTACTTCATTGTCAGAGGAAGAGTAAATATTGACCTTGAGCGATTATTAAACTGCTATGTTATTGATTTACTGGTAATTGACAGTAGTGTTCCAGAATATGTGAGCCAAAAAATCATTCAAAAAGCAGAGGATATGGAACAGGATTATTATTATGTCAAGACATCTGGTGCTTATGTTTATAACTTGTAAAATCATGATAATCAGAGAATTAAGATGAAAGATTAAAAATTTTCAATTTTTTTTAAAAAAAATGTTATGCGTAACAAAAAACGCCGTATCTTTGCACCGTCAAAACAAATGAGTTTTGGATGGTTCTTTAAGATAATGGTGCCGTAGTTCAGTTTGGTTAGAATGCCTGCCTGTCACGCAGGAGGTCGACGGTTCGAGCCCGTTCGGCACCGCAAAATGAAGAGACGTTTCATAAAACGTCTCTTTTTTTGTTTTAATCCAGCATTTTTTGTTCTTATTCAGCCTATATTTTGTGTCATATAGCATCTTTTTGCTTCGTCAAACATCGATGTTTTTGCAAAAGTAAAATTAATGCTTATGAAAACAAAAACTGTATTTTTAATCTGGTTTGCGGTCGCGCTCGGCGGTCTGATGACCTCATGCGACTCGCTGGCGGAAAACGGTGATGACATGGCATTGACAGCCAACATCAAAGACAACCTTGGCGCGATGTACAACAAACATCAGCTGTTCGAGGAAGCTCTTGCTATGCATCGTTCCGCCATCGCCGATTTTAAAGAAATCAATGATTCCATAGGAATGATGATCGCATGGCGCAACTGCGGACGCACCACGAAATCGCTGGAACTATTCGCCCAGACAAAAGCGTATTACGACTCGGCTTTCCACATCGCTGCCTTATTAAGGGATACGGCGATGACAAACGACCTGTATCTCGAAATCGGACGCGATTATTACATGAAAACGATTCAACTATCAATGATGATAAGGTGAAAGTCATCGTGAAGACAAACACCCTCTACGATTTGGGAATCGAGGAAACAACCGTTGAAAACGGATTCGACATTTATCCGAATCCAGCCAACGGAATCATATATGTAAAATCTGATGATGTCAATTCAGACTATCAAATTGTAAACATCCTTGGCGAAACCGTTATTTCAGGCGAAATCACATCGGAAATTCAGCAAATCGACATTTCAAATCTCTCAGATGGCATATATTTAATTAGGATTCATAATAAAACAATGAAAATCATTATTAATAAATAGAGAATCAGAGATTGAAATTATATCAAAATTAATCAAAAATTTTGCTTTAGGAGTAACAATGGCGTAAAATTATTTTGGATTGGGCGTGAAAAAGTCCTTGGAAGGGTATGACTTCGAGCCTTTTTTCCGCCCAATCCAAAAAA
>R20__coassemble_843_pt1 | contig 20552 bp, 19 predicted proteins | sample R20__metabat2_high_PE_049 | metagenome-assembled genome bin R20 | reverse complement strand
GCCAGGAATTAACCAGAAATTTATTTTTCTTTTAACAGCAATTATCAGCAATTTATCAGCAATTTAACAGCAATTCTTTTTTAGAACGTAAACGTCCGTGAATTGCCATAAATGTCAAATAAATTTGACCAATTACTTATCAAGCATTAACGCACTAATATTTACGATGCTTGGCGGCCAATGCCTGTTGAGCTTTGGGCATAATGTTGTATTCCCTGTTCAGGAACGAGAATGCTCCGTTGAAACGCTGTGGATTTACGGGTTCCATAAAGACGTAACGTTTTTCCCACCTTTCTTCTTCGGGTGTGGAAGGTGAGTGGTACTCGTTGATGGTGCAACCTTTTACGATGTCGTCGGCAATGTCGACAATAAGGTCTTCCAGTTCCAATTTCCGAAGGAAATAAGAAGGCAGTCCGCCATAGCCGATAATGGCCCCCATCAGGTTGCCGCAGATGGCACCAGTCGAGTCGCTGTCGCCGTCGTGGTTGACAGCGGCGGCAACGGCATCCTCGAAACTGTCGATGTGCTTCAAAGTGCAATAGAGAGCAATTGCGAGGGCTTCGTCGCCCGTCCATCCTTCGCCCAGGCTGCGGATGGCAGATTCGTCGGGCACGGTGTTGTCGGCAGCCATATTGATGGCTTTCTTGACAAGAGTCCATAGTTCGCCTAATGCTGTCTGTTCTTTTTTTGATGTGTACTCTTGTTTCACATCAGTATAGACAGAGTCGATATATTGTTTGAGGTTGTTGAAAGAGACTGCGCCTTCGTGATTGGCGATGTAATACACCAGATCGGCCATAAAAGCTGCTGGCAGGTAGCCGAGCGGATGTTTGTGTGTGATTTCTGCGCAATCGCCACCCAAACGCACTATTTCGCTTGTGCTCCATTTGCGGCGTGGAACTTCATTTCCATACCAATCTTTCACCATTACTTGTTCGTCGGCAGCAGCCATCAGACCTACGGGAGCCACACGCATAATACCTCCGCAGCCTTTGCTGTTGTTCACAACGGGTTGATGCTGCTGAAGCGAGATGAGAGCAGACATACAGGTGTTGCCTGGAGCGCGACAGACATTGAGCTCTACGATGTCCCTGATCCAGCAGTAATGGTAGGCATTGTAGTCTTCGACGCCGTTCTGTGTCTGTAGCCAATCCTGATAAGCGTAGGCGACAAAGTCTTTCAGCCCTGCGCCGAGAATGCCGTGGGTGCAGAATCGTGTCACGCCGAAGAGCAGTCCGCAGGCAGTGAAGAGTGTCATCTGGGTGTCGTCCGAAATGACAGCTTTACCGTTGCGGTCAAAGTCCTGAAACTTACGGACACCCTGTTGCCCATATTTTTTCAAGATATTTTTGTAGCTCATAAATTCGACGGGGTAACCAAGAGCATCGCCAATGGCACCACCGATCAGAGAACCGCGTAACTTGTTTTGTAGAGCGTTTGAGGTCATAAATTAATGATATAATAGAAATGGTGTTAGTTTTGTTCTATTTTCTGGTTGGTCATTTGTTCTCGAAAGACTTGTCATAGAAGAGGCAGTCTGTGATTTTCATCATAAAATCGAGTCGCATCGTTGTGAGATTTAGAGTTTTGAAGGGTTAGGGTATAGGGATGATTGTCTGGGCTGACTTTTGTCGTTATTGAACTCATCGCGCAGCAGTCCGTAAAAAAGATAATCGGTCGGCTCGCCGTCGCACATAACGCCGCCGCGCAAGACGCCTTCGAGGCGGAAACCGTTGCGTTCCAGTACTTTTATCGAAGCCACATTGGGACGGTAGACCGAGGCGCTTACGCGATGCAGCCGCCGAAGGTCGAACACCTCGTGGAGCATCAGCGGAAGAGCGTGCGACATAATGCCTTTGCCCGTATGTTCGGGCATCATTATATAGCCTATGCGACCGTCGAGGGCGCGACGCCCATATTGCATACTGAGAGAGATTAGTCCGACTATTTCACCGTTGTTGACCACGGCTCTGTAGATGTCGCCCCCGTCGCGTTCGCTGACATTCCATCCGTCTATGTATTCGCGCATTTTGTAGATTGTGCGACGTTGCTTCTCCTCGGGAGTCAGCTCTTCCTGTCCCCACCGGTTGTAGTCGGCCAGCGGGTCGGGCACTTCGTCGAAGCGCTTGTCGGCAGTCTCGATCAAATGCGCCAGAGCATCGATGTCGCGAGGCTCGAAAGGTTTCAGCTCTATGCCGGTGTTGCGTAGCTCTTTCTTAGGACGTCGGAAGGCATAAATACCTTTATGGCAGCGTTTCCCGTTGATGATGGATTCGTCCTCCTCAGAACCGCGATACGTGAGGCCTAATTTTTCGCAAATGCGTATTGCTGCCTTGTTCCCGTCAGCAATATAGGCTATTATACCGTCAAAGTTATAATGGCCGTTGAAGGCGTAGTCCATCATCTCTTTGGCAACCTGGGTGCCCACACCGTGGCCGCAGACTTCGGGCAGCAGGAAGATTTCCATCGTGCAGAGCGCATCGTAGAGGTCATTGCATCTCCTGATCTGCGCGTGCCCTGCCACCTTGTCGTCGACCACGACGGCTCGCGAGAACCCGATGCCGTCGTACAGCATATCGACATAGCCTCTAATCCTGTAATTAGCCTCGCTCTGTGTACACTCGCCCGGTGCGGGATGGACGAAGTCGGTATAGCTGCGGTCGTAGCGGTTGTAGAGGTCGATCAGCTTTAGCTCGTCGCCGTAATACCATTGTCTGAGTTCTATTTTCATCGAGTTGGTTTTTGGATGATTAGTGAAAAGTGTCGCTGTCTGTTTGTGTTTGATTGTTGATGTGCTATGAGAGGGTGGTGTAGCGGATGCCTTTCTCGTCGCACCACGATTTGATCTCGGTGTCGGCGAAACTTCCCGAGACACGGAACCGTTCTTGGATGGCCAGCACCAGGTCTGCGCCGTTTTTTGTTCCGGTGCGCAGCATCAACAACTTGGTGTTGGCTTCGTCCCAAGTGTAGTTGATTTCCACCTGGCCGTGCGGGTCGCGCTCATAGTCCATCTCGCTGCCCCAAAAGAGGTGGTTCAAGCCGCATCGGCCGTTTTCGTAGACAAAGACAATCATTGAACCTACATCGCCGGAGTTCTCGTAGAGCACCGTTTCGTAATGTTCGATGTCAGTAGGGTAGGTATGTTTTGTGCGGGACATAAAGGCTTTGTTTTTAACGGGTTTGATATGCGCTATTGTTCCGTTGCGTCATGGGCCTGGGAATGGCTAGAGAACCATTTGCTGATGGTCTCTTCGACCTGTTGTTCGATTTCTGGCGTGATAGATGATTTCACTTTCTTGTAGGCTACGGCGAGGGTTACACCGTTGTCGAGGAAACCGAGAATGCCGAATCGTTTGCGTGGCAGTAGATCCTTTGGCAGCAGTTGGTAGCCTAGAGCCGCCACGATGATCGCCTTGTTCCCAGCACTGGTCTGCGGGCTCTTCAGTACGTAGTACATTTCTAACATCATCTTGGTCGTCGATTGCCCCAATTTGAGGGCGTTGCTTTTGATAGCGTTCAGAATGTTTTCGGTTCCACCGAAATTTTTCAGTAAATCTTCCATAGCATAGAATGTTTTTCTAATAATGAGCGTCTGTCAGGGAAAAATCTATCACCAATATTTGATTAATGCTTTTGGCCACTATCGGACTGGTAGCATCGTATCCATTTAGAAATGCTCTCGCACAGCGAAATAAAACTTGCAGGCCTGTCTTGAGCTTAAAACTCCGTGTGCAGATGGCCTACTGCTGAACTAAGGCAAGGCGGAAACCGACGTAGTTGCCGCGGTTGAAGGGGGTAAGGCAGAATCCGGTGCGGCGGAACAACACTTTGCAGTAGTTAGCACTGACGTCCCAGCTGCCGCCGCGGATCACACGAAAAGGGTTACTCTCTGAAAAAAAATCCTGACACCACTCCCATACATTGCCACTCATATCAAAGAGGTTCAGCTCGTTCGGTTTAAGTCTTTTGACATCGTGGGTTGTTCCTTTGGAATTTTTATCATACCAAGCATATTGTTCTAGTTCGGTTTGGTCATTGCACCCGCTGTAGTTGTTGCCTCTATTTTTGTTTCCTCCTCTCGCTGCGTATTCCCATTGACTCTCTGTGGGCAATGCGAAAACATACCCTTTAGGAAGACTATCTTGAAACTGTTTGTTTAATTCCTCAATGAATTTATTGCAGTCGTCCCAACTGACACATTCCACAGGTCGATTTGACCCCTTAAAATGAGATGGATTATCGTTTTCTAATGTATTTGTCTTTTGTGCGATAGCCTTCCATAATGCCTGTGTCACCTGTGTTTCTCCTAAGTAAAAAGTACCCGTAGGATGGCCTTCCACGCGAATCATCGTGAATTTCACGCCATCGACTTCCAAAGGCCATATGCTTTCTTTCTGGCGTAGTATTTTGCAGTCCAATAACACACGTCCGCCATCGTCGCTCAACGTAATGTGATAATTGGCTTCGGATGGTAGCTTGCCTTTGCGAAGAATATCGTTAAAACACATCTCGATGGTTTCGTTTTTTGTTTTACCACCCAAACTAAGGTGGTTGTCTTCGCTTAGGTATCCTTTTTCTGTAGTAGGCGTATTCCCTTTTTCAGCATTCGTTGTGACTTTCAAAGATAGGGGATACACAGCCTTGATGGGTTTCTTGGATCTGAAAACAAGCTTGATATCGCATTCGCCTTGATAGTCTGGATTCAAAATGATATATCCTGTATTATTATCTAATTTTTCCCATTTTTCATTTGATATCCGATACATCACTTCTTCGAGAACAACATAATCGGTCAGCGGAGGACGCCGGGTGTCGGATGCTGTAATGTTGAGCAGTATACGTTTCAGTTCGTCAAGATATGTCTTGTCGTCATCCGAAGCCGCGATTCTTTCTATTTTGTCGGCCAGAGCAAATTCATCTTGCTGTCTGAGCCAAACAGAGAGTAATCCATTGGAGGATGCTTCAAGAAATTCCTTTGTCAATATAGACGAAACATCAACACACTGCTGTAGCATCTGGGTCAATGCGTGGGTATCTGTCACCCACGTGTTGTCTAAGTATAGCGCTATATGATGGTTCTTTATATCCATATCAGTTTTTATTTTCGTTTCGTCTTTGGGATGCCGAGCGGAAATTATACTCTTTCTGCATCTCCCTAATATTTTCTATGGCACTATTTTTGCTTGTCTGCTTGTAGAGTGCGCTTTCCATCATTTTATTTATAATAGCAATGATTTCGTCAGTTGATATAGACATTATGTCTGGCCTTTCTTCGTTTTTGAGTTGCGCATACTCGACGAATTTCTTTTCAACCAGAGTGTTGACAACGCTTTCAATCTCAGCACCAGTAAGGCCTCCTTTGCTCTTGTCCCCTGACTTTTCCGACAGTAGTTTGTAATCGATATTGCTGAAATCGAAAATGGTGTTATGGATGTCAGTGGAACTGAAAGTCTTGATCTTTGCTTTAAAAATAGCCTCCCGTTCCTCCTTGTCAGGAAAATCAACAAAATAGACCTCGTCAAAACGTCCTTTGCGCATAAACTCAGATCGCATCACATCGTTGGCTGTTGCTACAATATAGACAGCCGTTTTACGCTCTTGCATCCAAGTAAGGAAATAGCCCATCATACGCATTACCAGCGAGTCATTCTCGTTGGCGTTGGTGCTGTTGGCTCCGTGGAATGCTTTCTCGATTTCATCAATCCAAAGAACACAAGGGTGTGCTGCCTCAGCCGTGCGCAGCGCCTTTCGGAGGTTTTCTTCACTTTGGCCAACATACTGCCCCATCAAACGACTGATGTCCAATCGCAGCAATGACACTCCGAATTCTGCAGCAATAGACTTTGCAATCATACTTTTTCCACAGCCCGGCATTCCGATAATAAGAATACCTTTAGGAATAGGCAGCCCAACTTTCTCACTTGCTGCCAAACTGAGATTCTTAAATACCACAGCCTTTTGCTTTATATCATCGCGCAACACTTGCAAGCCTCCGATATCATCGAAGGTGACACTAGGGTCTATTACGTCAATAATATTGCTTTTGCGCACAATGCGTTGCTTTTCTTCCAGCGCATAACTGCTGGAACGTTCGGTTATGTAGCCACCAGTTCGCGCACACATTGTGGCCAAGATCTGGTCTATATCATACATCTGCAGCCCCTGAAGGGTCCGACAAAGGTCTGTTTTCAGCAATTCAAAACGCCCAGCGTCTTGATATTTTGATACGGTCAGTTGGTCCACCTTGTCACGAATTTCCTCAATGGTCGGTGGCAGTATCTCTACCATCATAACGAGGTCTTTAAGTCCAGAGGGCAAAGATGCGATTGGAGCCGGCGAGACGAAAATGACGGTAGTCCGTGAGTCATAGTCGCCTCGCCAATACCGCTGGACGAAGGTTTGAAGAACCAATTGGATCGGACCATCGTCCAGCAATGACGAAGAAACGCCATTTTCCAAATCTTGCATACAGTTTTTCACCAATAGAATTTTGCAGTGGTGCAGTCCGAATTCCTCCTTGGTGTCATATTCGTCCTTAGGAGCGTCTTCGTCTCGTGACAGAAGCCAGTTCAGAACATTAAACAAATTAATTTGCGAAGTGTTGGCATCTGGTCGTTTGGTGATGAAGTCAACATATCCTCGTCCAATATCGAATTGATAGATTGTGTCATTGCATAGTCCCGTGAGAGATTTGTCCACTAGTTTATCGTAGTCCTTGTCTTGCTTCGAAACAGAAGGGAGAATGTCTGCAAGGACGCGATCTACATAGCCATAATCGGAACTCTGAATATAGACTATTGGTGTGCTTAGTATTGCAGTTACCAACTGATTGCGGAAAAGTGTTTCTGAACGGACTTTCATTTCCTTTTACTATTTTTGCAACTCTGACGAAGTCTCTATGTCTTGTTTGTCCTCTTCGGAAAGGTCGTCTATCGATTGTGGCTGCTGTTCGTCTTGAATAGTCACACCTTTTTGCTTCAATTTCTCCAAAGCTATTTCAACGACCTTCTTTTCTTCGTCGTTGAGAGGTCTGATGGGTTTACGCATACGCTCGGAATGCATATAGTTGGTTGCAGCCACGGGGTCGCGCTCCAACCAATCAAGCATAAGCATCGCCTCTATGGCATTCATACCCTCATCGTTGACAAGTTCGGCCAATGACGTATCGCCTACTGCTACATCGGGAATCTGTCCGCCATCATTTATTATTACCCATATTGCTTTAAGAAGTTTGTCGGACATTTTTCTGATTCGAAAGATAGTACGTATTGCTTCCCAAGGCTGCATCTGATTATTGTGCAACAAGAAGTTGTACAAGACTGTGTATTCTGCTACTTTCATAATATGCTTCTTTAAATTAGTCAAACTGGTTTTTTAACTGCCACTCAAGCAAATAGGCATCTCGCTCTATAGGCTGATTTCTATATCCTCCGGGATCCACACCAGGTCTGATATAACGGCCTGGCTGGAAGTTTATTGCCCATTCGGCAACCTGTTCCAGAGAAAAACCATAGGTGTTATCGTCACCATTAGCCGTATTTGCCACAGCATTCCATTGGATAGCGTGCGTCATCTCGTGGAATAATGTGAAAATCTGTTCTTTTACAAAATAGGGGTTTTTACTGGTCAGAAACACAGTATTTATATGTACAGAATTGTCTTCTCTGTCATAGTACCCGAATTCCAACCCCGGTGTTGCATAATACTTAACATCACCCAACTGCAGTCTTGTTTTTCCCTTGAAATCATTGGACAAATCTTGGATAAAATCCATTCTCTGTTCAGGCGTTTGGTTTTCCAGCACCTCGTTTAAAGGCTTCTCTCCTATGCGATTCTCGAGTATTTGGATGCACTGTTCAGCATATGCTCGTTTCTCTTTAGTAGGAGCTACTTCCTTTGGCTTAGTGTTTACACCTATTACAACATCTCGTTGAGCTCGATCTGCTCGGTCTTTCCATTTGACTCTGGAAGCCTCTCTCTCCTCCACAAATTCCCGACTAGCATCGGATAGCCGTGTCCAATTCATAGCTAATGCCGCCTGATTGATTGTTTCTCCAATTTTAATTCCAATCGCATTAATCCATTGTACTGCTCTGCTAGTGACTTGCGTAGCGCGATTTTTGATTCTTTGTATAAGTCCCATAATTGTAAAATTATTCGATTATTTCAGGACGTGACCTGTTTCATCAAAGTAAGTAATAATATTATCTTTTATGCCTTTAATGCGCTTGTTGTCCAAAACCTCCATTGAGTCATATTCTGTAGGAACATAGAACTTTTTGTTCGTCAACAAACCATACTCCCAAAAAAACAGACCAAACTTACCATTCTTTTGAATAATAGCGCCAAACGATTTATTCTTCTTGTATAAGAATTCGATGGAGTCATGTATGGCTGGCAATGCAACACTACTGGTGTCGCTAAACAAACCAGAAGAGTGTAACAAGACACCATACTTCCCGTCTTTAACAAGAAGATGAAATAATTCTTTTGTTCCGCTTTTGATTTTACGATTCAAGTCCTGTACATAATCAAACTTCTTTTGAAAGTTACTTATGCCAATATTAATGCTTGTGGTAGGTACTAATTGCAATTCTGGATATTGATCCATGAACGGTATATAATCTTCCATATCTGTTTAACTTAACGTAGATTTTTAAACTGCCTATCAAAATACGCCCTAGCAACCTGACGATAAATCTCAGCCTTTAAGTACAAGAAACGACTTCTGTCAATTAATTCCATATTATTATCTTTCACTCCTTGGATATAGAGAAAAGTATCAAGTAAGAACAACATGCTATCATCATATTTTGAATAGAGAGCACGCAATTGAATAGAAATATCCTTCCGTATCTCATTCAAGTAATTATTACTCATTTCTTTCTCTAACCTATAATAATCGAAATGCGTTATAGCAAATAAAACTGAGGTCTGTATTTGTTCCAAAAGCCCAAAATATTCATTAGAGAAGTGGTTAAAATTAATACAGCAAACAACCAAATCCGCTTCCATGAGAAAATCGTATATTAACAACTGATTATCTGTTGTTGGACAAGGCAGGTCTGCTATCTCAACCCCTATATTCAATAATTTGCAAGGATACTCTGTTTGAACGTATGCGATATCTTTATTAGTATAGCCAAGAATACCTGTCCAAACATTTCGGAAGAAGTTTGATTGATCATTTTTTTCGATAGTCAGAGCCCCAAGTCCATGTTCCGCAGCGTCTTTTGTAGGATATATCTTAAAACAGTCATTTGCACCAAAAATCATTCTGTTTACCAATGCCAATTCAGAAGAGATTCGGTATTCTATTGCAGCAGAACAATCGACCATGGCATTCGCCAACATTGATTTACCTGAAGCAAGCGGACCTAAAATTACGATTTTGAACATAGACGACAATTATTAAGTGTATACGGCCACAAACACGAAATGAAGCATTTGTGGCCATATTCCCTTATAGTTCTTATTTGTTAATATGAAATACAGTACGGCGTTTCAGTAAATTCTTTAGATGAATACTGTTCGTTTTCGGATCTTTTAGTAGCATTCCATAAGAAAGGATAATTGCAGGTTCTTTCATTTTAAGATTTTCACGCAAAACTTTTGAGCTTATTCCCTCAATCTCATCAAACTCAGGAATAATTCCATCATTCATCCATGCCTTTAGCATCTCTGCTGCCTTCCTATCAAGATTAAGCAGACGATCAATAGTTTGGTCTAAACCAAAAGCTTCGACATATCCTTCTTGAATAAGGCGGTTCTTCAATTCTTGTCTATCAATTGTATTCATAATTTTCCTATTTTAAGCATTAATCATATCATGAGTAACATTTCTTACAACAGTCTCACCTGCATAACGAGCATCTATTTCAAGAGGATTATAAGTATAGCCCCAAGGATCATAACAATACGGCTGATCGTAGCTGTAGATTTCCTGTGCCGTAGCCCACTCTTTTCTCACATCATCAGCCACATTGTGATACCCTTGAACTGCCTCGAACTGATATTGGTGTCTCAATTCATGAGTTATTGTGTTCATTATTTCCAGCGGAGAAGTCCAAGGTGCAATAAGGGTGTTAGACAAATGGATACTTCCATCACCATTGTTATATCCCATTACTCCTTGATCTAGGTCTTCGAAATGGACTCCAGTAAAGTTCTGAAGTTCAAAAGCATTTGCAACCTCTGCTGCATATGCTCCGGCAATCTCCTTCCGTTGTTCCAATGAAAGATTTGCCCAGTTCTCAATTACACCAGGATTAAAAATCTCTTTAGCGGCCTCCGAACATTTGTCAAGTCCGAAATCTCGTTCCTCCACGAAATTACTACCTAGATTCTCTATCGCTTTAGCATCAGCATCATTGCCTGTAAAGAAATCCTTGACACTATCATAGATGCCGATAAAGAACTCGTCTATCTTATGACTCCAATCAGATAATGTGTCACTAATGGAGGCTTTACAGTCCTCGACAACCTCTTTTACTGCAGGCATTTCTGACAATTTATGCAAACCATAAGCAACTATAGCAGGATGAATCATACTTGCCAAGTTTGGCTTTTCTGCATCCTGATTGACACCATCATTATGATTCTCCTTTTTTTCAAGATTTGCTAATGAAGAGTTACGCTCCGTCTCTTCAAGCATTTGAGCGTTCTTAGACAACTCTGCTAACGAGGTTTCTTGCCTCGTCACTTCAAGATTTCGTTCTTCGATGTTCATGACAATAATTGTTTTTTTGTTTCTGTATACCAAGCATTGTAAATCCTTTTACTGGTATCGTCTTTTTCTCCGTATTGCATCATCAAACATTGACGGACTGCCAGCTTAAGGTTTTCAGATATAGAGGCCTGTTGGGCGACAAAACTATCAAGTAACAAATCCAATTCTTTAAAATCCTTTGCTTTCTTTACATTTTGTTCCACTGCTGTCCTTGCAGACAATACATCTACAACAAGATGGGACAATTTTGCAAAATTTTCATCTTGCCAGATCACTTCTTTTCTCTGTTTAATATCTGTAATAATGTTCGTTATTTCAATTTTTAGTGATGTAGGAATTCTGCAATTCTGGATGTTTCCGAGAACAAAGTCCAAATCCAATTCTATTGGTACGTTAATTCGTCCTTTAAGCAATAATTTCAAGATTTCAGCATTTATTGCCTTAGAATTGTCAAACCTACGTGTTCCATCAATAGTGGCAAAGGGCACCCTCTCACCTTTATACATGTCGATTTTACACAGGACAGGAGCAACCCAATCATTCTGATAAACCACAGCCACACCTGTCGGCAGTTTGGCAATCTCATCAATCTGATTATCCTTCATGCTTACTGCCTTACCTGTAATCTTCCGATCATCGCCGTCAGGCAGTCGCATGATGATTTTTGTATTAGTGTTCTTGATGGCAGCAGGAGCGACTGATGTGGGCGATTGGTCAACAATAACAAAACTCTCACCATATGTACGCATCTCTGCAATGGCATTGGTAATCATTTCTACTGATTTCCCAGTGACATTGCTACCTTCCATCGATTGCTCAGTTGAAGTACGTTTCAGGATATTATGAGCTTCTTCCAAAACAGTAATATGCTGTAGTCCGCTATTTGCTTCTTTTGCAGTGGACATTCTGTATTCACCCAGTCGCATTATTAGAATACCCATAATAAGAGATTTCGTTTCCAAAGAGCCTACGCGGCTTAAATCTATAATGGCATTTTCATCAAACAACACATCATCTTTTAAATCTGTTGAAGCAAAAATTTCACCATTGATTCCATTCGTTAATGATTCCACACGAGTAACCAATGAACCTGTATAATTGCTTTTGACCTCTTCAGAGTAGGCTGACTCATTAATAGTTTGCACTAATTCCTGTTGCAAATCGGCAAACGTTGGAAATAGTTCTGTAGCATACCGATTGTTTGAATTAATCAAGTCCCAGCCACACTTCTCATAACACGCCAATACTGCCTTTTTGAGAACAGCAGGCATTGCAGCATACATTGGCCAACATACATTGAAGATTTCAACCAATCGGTCAACATGTTCTAATACATGAATACCTTTATTACCTGTCGGGAATCGGAATGGATTTATACGTAGCAGTCTTGTCATTTTGGGATTAGTACCAAAAACGGGCACATTGCTTAAAACATTTTTATATTCGCCTTTGGCAGGTTCAATTACTAAGAATTTTGCTCCTGTTGTACGAGCTTCATCAATAAGTTTATAAACGGTTTCGCTCTTTCCGCATCCAGTTGAACCTGTAACAAAAACATGCTGAGTTAGGCTCTTCTGCTTTAAGGTAACTCTGTTTTCAGGATATTCCATTCCATAGTCAAAAATGCAGCCAAGTTCAATTTCACGACTATTCTTGTTACCAGAATAACTTACTACTTCCTTAGCTAATGAAGCATGTTCCACAACAGGAAGACCAGGAACAGACTTACGAGGTAGACCTATCATCATTGCTAATTCTGAACTATTTATCAGCGATGTTCCTGTGACATGAATGTCCCGTTCGGATTTGTTCTTATAAAGGAAAACAGGGTGAGTAAAACAAGATATCGTAAGTGGAAGTGCTCTGGCTAAATTCTCGTTTTCATTTTCGAGGTACCATGTGTTAATAGCAGAGACCTCTACTCCCGAACTCTCACCCTCCATTATCGCACGAAAAATTGTCGCGCCTAATTCTGCTGTAGCTCTGTCATTTTCGTATGACAAGAAATATGCACCAGTTTGCCATAAGCCAGCACCTTCAGCCTGATTGATTCGTTCAAGTTGATTATCAATACGTTTCAACAACTCATCTATGTGTTTATCTCGAACGGTGATGGTTACCGTTTTTGATTCTCCAATAGTAGCGGTTTGCCCATTACTCATACTGAAGTTATCAGCATGAGAAGAACTTTCTGAATGGCTTTCTGTAAACCCATCATTAGTTCCTACTGTATATGTTTCACTCTTGCTTTCAGTTTTATTCTCAGAATTAGTACCTTCTCCCAAAACCTTTCCTAAACCAGCTGCAGCACCGAGCCCCATCATAATAGCACCTGCAGGTGCACCGACTCCTGTTGCTGTTAAATATGTACCCGCATAAAACAATGGCTCTGCGATTGTTCCAGCCTTTCCCCAGAAATTCTTTTGAGAACTACCTTTTGAAATGCTTTCCCCTTCTGTGTTTGCTTTGGAATACTGCAACGAATGGGTTTTTCCAGACATTTCACTAACAGTCTTAGTGTCTGTGTATCCTTTAGTGCTATTAAGACTATTGGCCATTGACTCACTATTTGAGTACGCCAATTGTTGGGACGCTTGTGAAGATAGCTGAGTATATAACGTTTCATATCCAAAACGAATATTTTGGATATCTTCTGCAGTTTGATTTTTTGCCAAGATGACAGCAGTGTACTCCTTTCCACGCATAGCCAAAGCCAGTTTTTCTATTCCTTGTATATAACCAGAATTAGAATGGTCTTGGCCTTTCGATTTAACTGACGGAATACCAACACAAGAGCTTATACTCTTTGCCTCTCTTAATCGAGCGAAGATTTTATCTTGTTCCGATGCGCTAGCCCCTTTTTCAATAAATGAAATGTCTGTCATTTGGACACCAGGGAACTGACCACAGATAGCACTCTTAAATGTTTCTGCAACTGATCTGGCTGTTCTTTTTTCATCCTCGCAACGAATACCTAGATAAAAATCTGTATGATCTTTATGTCCATCGACCATGAGGAAAATGGAACTACTGGTAAATGTCATCGCACTAACCATGCTGATGAATTTGTCTGTCGCATATTCATCTTTTTCATAAACCATTTTGTTGATTTTGAAAAGAACCGTACCATCTGTTGTGAGTTCAGGAATATCGACTAAATCCATCTTTGACAATTGCGCAACGTAATTCTTCAGCACCACATCATTAACAAGTGATAACGCATTAGCAGCAATCTCTTTATAATCGGCAATCTCATTGCTATTTTTTTGTGCAATTTCATCGTTACTCACGATAACGGTGTCTTGCTTACTTGTATCAACAAGTGTTGTTTCGGCAGTGGCGTTGACTGATTCTGTAGTCTGATTAATCAGACTTTCATAATCAATGTCTTCTTCTTTCTTATTATAGTTATCGTGTATCATTTGTTTTGAATGTAATCATTTAGTAATAATATTCCACCAACGACAAGCGCGGTTCCTCCTGCAATGGTTATCATACTCTTACCGGCAATAAGCCCAACAACCATCAATGTCGCTCCACAACTTGTCACAATGGCATGTGGTTTGTCAATCTTTTCACCCCAACTTGATGTGGCCTTATTATTCGTGATGGTCTGCTCATTGTTTTCAAACCTTTTTTCTTTTTCTTGCTCCTCAAAAGAATTGATTTCTTCTGCCTTGTCTTTCCCAACATATTTCGCCACGGTCTCATAAAATGCCAATTTTTCCTTCGAGAAATTAGAGTCCAAATCGTTTTTGACTGTATATAAAAATTCTTGACTCCACTCGTTCTGAGGAGGAACAGAATAATTAGCCTCTTTGTTCTCATCGAATAGGTCTGGTAATCTTGACATCGCAAAAGATAACATTTCTCCAAAAGTTTTTCCTCGAGGATCCAATAGTAATTCGTTTGATAACGAAATGCGGACTCTTGATAATTTGTGGTTCTCAACCGCTTCAATAAATGTTTTTTTCATATCAATTACTATTTTAGAATTTTATTAATTTATTAACTCTATCAATAATACCATTCATCCATTTAAGATTTTCTTGCTTTGCCTTTATTTCCTTCTCCGTTTCATTAACATCGTTAATGGATTCTTCAAGTTCGGTTAGTTTGACGGCAAGAACTCTATTTATTTCCTGTAGTTGATTTTTTAAATTCTTTTTTATCCTGTCGGTCTCGGAAATGACATGTTCTAAGGCTGCACTTTGAGCATCTGTCAGTGTGACTTGAAGTGGTTCGAAATATTCATTGACAACCTCTGACATATTCACATAATCAACATATTTTGAAACCCATTTTTGGATGGTTTTATCTCTGTATCTAGTTTCATAATGATAATCGCCCCAGGTAAACGGATTCCACCACTTAGAGTCTTTTACTTTAACCTGGTAGGATTCTTTTTCAGTCACATATTGATTTCCTCCCTCATCCTTTGTACTTGTATTATCGTTCAAAATTGTATTCAGATCATGAATGTCCTCTGCTACAAAAACTAAAGGATTTATTGCTAGAGCATTCTTCCCAACAGACACACCAAGTTCCTTGACAAAAGATTCGTATTGCCTTACAATTGTCTTGTATAACATTATGTATGTATTGGAAAGGATTCGGTCTATCTGGGCTGGCAATTGAGCCAAAATATCTTTGCAATCATTTTCTATTGTTTTTGCCTGACTGGTTGCTTCTGACTTACGTACTTTGGAGTGGTTGTTGTATTCGTTAATTATAATATTAATCCTTTTTCTAAGTTTATCAATATAATTATCAATCTCTGTTTTGACATCAGTGGTTATATTAATATCTTCAACAAGTTTAGATAAAGATTGTGCTGATTGTCCAGAATTGATTTTATGTCTAATAACACGAATTGTCTCTTCTAACTCCTCTTTCTTCTTTGTGTTGTGTCTGATTTCTTCTTTTAGTTGTGCAACAGCTGCCAACTTCTCCAAATGTGAATTGAACGACTGCACCAAGTCGTACACCTTCATTGTGCGTGCATATTTATCGATGTATAATCCGATTGCCTCCTCTATAGAAGCAATTCCACTATGAACTTCCACCCTGGTGTCCTCATCTGCCTCCTTTAGGTATCTATTGATTTTTAACTCAACAACATGCGGTAGATGAGAATAGTTGTAATACGACTCAAAGTGGTGGCTCTGATAGAGTTTTATCCATTCTTTAAAATAGCTTAAAACAACCGCAGGCAGAGGCTTTGTCCTAACCTCTAGAGCGGCTTGTGAAGATACGGGAAAAATATTAGGATCGAATATTTTTCTGGCCTCTAAGAAATTCTTAACCTTTTGTAACGCTTCGTCTATGCTCTCCTCTTCTGGATTAAACATGTCCATCTTATTTACCGCAAAGATGAACCTTTCTCTAGATTGCTTTCCTCCTTTATTCATACAATCACACACATAAGTCAAGAAGTCTTGCTCGTCATTAATCTCCAGCTGGCTACCGTTCATAACAAAAAGAACAAGAGATTTATCGGAGTCGTTAAGCATTTTATAGGTCATTTCCTTGTGTCTGCTATCACCTGAATTATTGGGGCCGGGAGTATCTACAAGCACTAGCTTCATTCCTGATGATTTGACTGCTGGAATACGGCCTTTTATGTCAATTGTTGAAATCCTCTCATTTTTATTCCATTCTTTCATTATCTGATAGGTGAGATTATCCTCTTCTAGAATTTTCTTGCCTGAAGAATCATATGCAATACCACTATAATTATCTTGTTCGGTGTCTGTTATTCTTACAATGGTAGCAGTTGTTGCCAAGTTTGCAACAGGCATTAGTTTCTTATCAAGCAATGCATTAATCAATGTTGATTTTCCGGAACTCATTGTGGCAACGACATTGATTTCAAATTCTTGATCCTTGGCTTTCTTGAAATCATTGATAATTGATATATCTTTTAGCTTCTCTACGGGACCTGCCAAAATTTCTCTGAATATTTTTTCAACTTCTGCTTCTGTTTCTGCAACATCAGGTTTGCGATTATGTCGATAGTTGGACACATTGACAACATTTTTCTTCGCTTCAAAGGCTATTTTTAAATCTTCGAAATCATTAATGGTGCCTGTGAATTCCACATTGAAATTTTCATCCGAGCAATCTTTTATCAATAGCTCTGGCAAATTTCCTGCCCATTCTTGAAGCCGCATCTTTCCAAAATGGAGAGGGCTATTACTTTTGGGTTGTTTTCCGTCAATTAAAATTTCCGTTGTGATGGTATACGGATTGTACTTAATCTTAACGCTTTTCATGTTGTATAGAATTTTATTGCTGATATATGAAACGATATTTCCTCGCCGCGTTCTATTGGATGATAGACTAAATATCTCTAATTATTTCTTCTAATTCCGTTATCCCTGTTTTATCTATCTCTTTCTTTGGTCTTGTTTGCTTGTTCTTTCTCTGAGAATAGTTTGTCATATCGTAATAGTCATACTGGAATAGTTGTTTTAGACTATTCAATTGAATCTGTTCCTGTTTACTCATTTTATTTTGAGGGATTTTCAAAAGTAATGCATAGTATGCAGAAATCGGAACAATTGCACATTGCTTCTTTCTTTGCGCGATCAGATTAGACAATTCGTTAATTGTTTCTTGAATAGAATCATCTTCTGGACTATAATAATCCAACTGGTTAATTGCAAAAACGATTGGTTTCTTTGTGTGTTTTAGTACATATTCTCTGAGATTTGCTTCATCAACTATATTAAACTGAGTGCTGTTAACCACAAATATAATAGCGTCGTAATTATTCGAAGCAATGGCCTTTCTTGTCATTTCTCCATGTGTGGTATCTGCACTATAATTTGATCCCGGAGTATCTATTAAACAAATCCGACAATCAGACAATGTGGAGTTGAAATGTAGGGCGGCTTCTGTAAATATGCCTCGATCCACTGTTTCAACGTCGTATCTATATCGATAACGGTTATCTATTCCCTTTGTAATAATTCCATCTGAAGCAGGTTTATTATACAAATAACTGATACTATTAGTACACACTGTGGTTTTGACCTCATTAACTCTAAATCCTGCAAGTGCATTGATAAGTGTTGATTTTCCTGCACTCATTGTGGCTACGACAAGGATTCTTTTCAATGGTTTCTTTTGAAAATCATTATCAATTCTCCAATGCGACATCAATTGAGAAGGAATCTTTTGAGGAGATGGGTATCCCCAATTATTGTAAATGTTCTTTAGAATTTTACGTGCGAATATTCCGTGGGCATGTTCCATTAAAAAATTAAAAGCTGTTGGTCTTGCTTTTGAATCCATCTTGGAAACAAGATACAAGCAATCGAAGAAAAACGATCTTCTCATAGTAAATAAACGTAGTCCATCACGTTTTATAGACAACGCTTTCTTTATCAGAACGTATTTTTTCGAACACTGCCAGTATGATGCAGGGACGTTTTCCACTATTGACCGAGCCCAAACCTTGAATACCAAGCTGGCACGATTGTCCTTTTTTGACATATAGCACATAAACTCACCCAACCCCATCACATATTGCACTCTGAATTTCTCTTTCAGCTCGCATATTGGATGATTCTTGATGCTGAATGTTTGTATTAGGAAATTGTCCATTTTACATTATGAATTTATCTGTATCTTCTGCTTCTTTTTTGATTTCTTGAAGAGGATTGTCTTCTACTTCAAACAACTTGTCAGGAATCTCCATTTGCAAACATTCACCAGCATCTATGAGTTCCGGATTGGCCTTTATATCAGAAACAATATCCAACAATTCCTGCAACTCTTCATTGGTCAAACCGTTATCTATAATGTTTCTCTCAATGGGAATTGCATTACCATCGATATAAGCGGCGAGCATTTCATCAGAAATGAAATTGTCGAGATTATCCATAATAATCCTCCTTTCTGCCCATTACAAGTCGAAGCTGGACGAGAGCCCTGCGGTGAATATTATATAGGTTGTCTACTGTAATGTTCATTTCTTTTGCCACAGTTTCTGGCTGAATGTCTTGTAAATCTAACATCTCTATGACTTGACGGTATCGCACATTAGGCATTTTATGTAAAGCAGATTGTAAGTCCATACGTTCTTCAATTGTTAATCCCGGATTGTAGGATTTATCGTTTTGTTCCTTTTGCGGTGTGTTTTCTATCAATGTCCTGCGTTTTTTTTGGAAAAAACGCACAGCCACCACGCTGATATACGTCATTAGAGAACTACGATACTGAAAATTACGGAAAACCTGCCAATTGTTGTGAGCCATAAACAAATATAGCTCACTAACTAACTCACGCTTGTCGACTTTTCCATAAAATACATTCAAAAGAATGTATGTGAAGAGTTTTGAACATTTCTTTAAAAAGAAATACTCAATTAATGGGCCATCATTATTTAGTATGCCACTAACCAATTGCTGGTCATCATATAGGCCATAATTTACACTTTTCATAAGTATACTACTTCCTGTCATTAGATAGGTTTGATATTGATTTTTAGTGCTTTTTGACTTGAACTCATTATCAGTTGTCTCTATTTGGCTATGCAAAGATAGGATATTTTTCTGAATTGCAAGCATCTCAACGTGTTTTTTTTCTACGCAGCCACCTCATATCGTACATATGGAAGCGGTTCATCTATAGCCTGGTGCGGACGCTGATATTTGAAGTAGTGCATAAAGTCGTTGATGCTTTATCGCAATTCATTGACGCTTTTCACAGTGTTTAGTTATATGCAATCCTGCTGAGCTCTATCCAGAAGTTGCCCTTGCGGCATCTGCGTCCGTCTATATTGGCTTTAATTCTAAAACCGTCAAGTATGTTGCTCTACACTTGAGAGGTGAACTTACTTCTATAGTCGGGATTGACAATTCCAAGTGTGCCGTATCACCCTACACTCTCTCATAGCAATTTGTGGCATACCGAGTCTGAAAATGTATTGCTTGGGCGCTAGCCTGCGATGAAACGGCTGTACACATCAATGAGGGCGTAGAGATATAGGAAACCGTATTTCATAAGGAAATATGAGATGTCGATGCTCCATACTTGATTGACGTGTGTTATCACAAGGCCACGCAGTAGGTTCAGCAGCCTTTACTCCTCTCGAGAGGCACTTCCTGGGGTACACGGCCAAAATTCACATCTTGAGTGGCAGGCAGCGTACTCGCTTCGGGTCCATCGCCATATCGGCTTCAGTCCTAGTTATTTCATCTCCGTGCGGCTGTCCACAGGCTTCTCAAATATCTGCCACACGTTCAGGATAATTTCGTCCTTCCATCCCGTGTATTTCGAGTGCTACATACCGAAGCGTTGCACCATCTCCTGTACATAGGCGGTATCTTTGATAGCTTTGGCGGCCACTTCCGCTTTGATGGCATTGGTGAATTTACTCATACTGCCCATTGGGGGGGGGGGCTGCTGCAGCGGTACGACTTCTCTGTTTTGCATCATTATTGCTGTGGGCGAAATGTTGTTGGCTGGTTGTCTTTATGGCAGGGGGATGTAGATGGTGTTGGATGTGCGGAGCCTGTTGCCGCGCAGGAAGGCGTAGAGGTGGGTGTGGGCGGTGGGCCATTCGGCGGGAAGCGGAATGGTTATGGTTTCGGCAAGGCGGGGGTAGGGACCGTAGAGGTGCCCGATTTGCAGGGTGTGGCAATAGGCGAAGAGGAACAGCTGGTCGTTGGGGCTGGCATTGGCAAGAAGCTGGTTCGGGTCGTAGGAGAGATGCAGCAGTCGGGTGCCGGCGATGGTGGGGCTGTCGATTGCGGAATCGGGTTGGTCGTGGGTGGGGGCGGAGTTTGGTTTGTCGGTGGAGGTTGGCTTGCTG
>R20__coassemble_537_pt1 | contig 27250 bp, 28 predicted proteins | sample R20__metabat2_high_PE_049 | metagenome-assembled genome bin R20 | reverse complement strand
TTTCAATAGTCTTAATTACATTTTTCATAATAGTAGCATCATTTCTTTTAATTTTTTTTACACAATAAAAATTCCTTTCGCCATCCTGCGAATTCCCCATCCCATTTGTCATTTTGTTTTACGATGCTATTTTAGTTATGGTTCAATAACGAGTGCAAAGATACGAAAGATTTTGTATTTGGAAAGAGTATCATAAATTATATGGTGTTGATTTATAAATATTTAATTTACAAATTGTTTCATTTGTATGATAATTTTGTATTTTTGTGATTCGTAAAACAAAAATACTAACTATAACTGAGGATGCAAGGGATATGCATATATCCTGAATAAGATTGTGTATTTGACAACACGCCTATAATTCCTAAAGAATGTTAGTATAATAAAACATGCTTAATACTTTAAATTATGGGTAGTTTAGATAATAGATTCAGAAAGAAGTGGCAAGACTATGGCGGTTCACATGCTACTATGGCGGAACATTCTTTTATTGATGTGTTTAATCGGTTGTTTGCTGGTACTGAATATCAAGTAATCAGTCAACCTACATGCTTTAAGAAACTTTATGTGAATGTTACACTTGGCGCAGAGGACTTAAAAGAAATATATACTCCTTCAGAAGAAATTACACAACATGGTATTCAACCGGATGGAGCAATCATTAACAACAAAACAGGTAAAACCATATTTGTTGAGATTAAACGGCAAGATGGATGGGTTGAAGGAAAACCACGTTCTGCAGGGCGCGGAAACGCACATGAAAGATTATGTAAATACTTCACACCAGGTTTATTAAAGACACTAAGAGAAAAAGGTGGCATTCAAGCACCAAACTTGCCATTCTGGATTGTTTTTCAAGGTGATATAACAAGAGACCCGTGTAGAGTTAGAGAAATAACATATTGGTTTGACGAATACAAAGCGAACTATTATTTCTGGCGAAACACAAAAAATGCAATGGGTTTAATAGAACACTTTGAAAAATACATAGCACCGTTATTGGAATAAAAAAGAGGGCGTTTAACCCTCTTTTTTGTCTTTGTAAACAGGTCTGACATCTAATCCCCAAACTGTCCAACCTTCCGTTTTTTGTCTGGCAAATAACTCTATCTTTTTTTGAGTAGGGAACATCAATTCAATATTTCGCCGAACTTCTCTCGGTTTGACACTATGTTCAGTTCTCGGCACTCTGACCAATTGTTGGATATTTCTTGCTCCTCTTGGTGTCGGAATGCGACCTTTTTTAAATATTAAGCACAATTCGCAGTTTGATAATGTGTATTGTCCCGGGTTGTGATTGCATTTATCCCAAACGAACCCAACTGTCTTATACTCAAATCCCCATGCTTCGCCTAATCGTATGCCTTGTGCTAAATGCGGATTTGTTACCCACATAAATAACAAACAGTCGTCTGCACAGATATTTTGAATGGGTATTTTCATCAAATCCTTTGTTTTTACAGTAGGATATTTAAAATTGGCGGCACTGATAAAGATGTCGCGTTTCCATCCTTTATTTTCAGATTTGATGGAGGATTTGTCAAACTGCATTTTACCTCCATAATCCCATGGCGGATCACAATAAACTATATCGAATTTGCCATCGGGAAGGTCTGGGTAGAATTCTGGTAAATCATTGATTACAGTGCGTTCCTTTTGTAACGGAGCATATATTGTATATCCAGAGATTTCACGTTTTTCTGAAGATGCGTTTAGGTCGTTTAAGACAGGGTCGTTATCAAATAATACTAATTCACTCATGTTATTGAATAATTAAATTCAAAAAGAACATTTTTTAACGTAACTATAATACTTTTATCAAATCTTCACCTAAAACTACAGAAATCTTTGCTAATGTTCGTAGTGTGAAATTATGTGTCCCGCCGATCCATCGCGAAACTTCCGGCTCGGTTTTACCCATAAGATGAGCAAACTCCTTCTGCGACATGCCTCTCTTCTTCAGCAAAAAGTCTATTTTATCGGCGATAGCCCACGATAAATCGACCTGCTTCTTCATATCTGCAGATATTTTCGCAAGTTCCTCTCTAAATAAGGTGTTTTCTGTCATAGTTTAAAAGTTTTGTTTTCGATGCCAACTAATTGTGTTTCTTTTATTTCAATTTCTCCTTTACGAATATATGATTTCAATAAAGTGTCAAATTTTTGTAAGTCGATGACATAGCCTGTCAATTCATCGCTTTCCTCGTATGTCTTAGTGGCTTTCTCACCACCGTTACCCAAAATCAGGATTTTGTCTGTCAGCCTTAGACAGTAGAGCCTAAGTTTACTTTTATTAATCGGTAATGCCACGACACTGTCTTTTATCTTTCCTTCAGGACGAAAATTCCTTTCCAAAGCACCTCTCTCTATTATTTTTTCCAATGCTAACAATATCAGTTGATAATCATGTTTCAAGGTTGCATTGTTTTTAAATTTCGTTATGAATTTTTCAAATTCCGTTGTTTCTTCATTGTCAAAAATAATTGTGTATAGACTAACGACTTCTGTCTGTTTGATAATGTCAATTTTTACGTGTTTCATAACTAATGATTTTTTAACACCGCAAAAATAAACATTTTTTTAATATAAATTAACTTTTTTGCTAATTTTTTTTAAAATTTTTATGATATTTATTAACTAGTGGTGAATGCTTTTGCAATCTCAGGTTCCCATTACGCTTCGGTCGAAATAACGGTGGCTACTGATGTGTCTCTCTCAGCAAGTCATTCACAGTTTTCACTGGGTTGAATGTAAGAATCGGGACTTCGACGAAGATGGTAATCCAGTCCGCCATGGCACCGTTCCAGAGGCCGGGGAGTTCCATGGCTTTCAGGTCTTTGCCGTCTTTCGACTTCAACGAGATGAAACCGGTCTCAGGATCGACATAATCTGGCAAATTGAACGAGTTGCCCCTGAAATCCTGGGTGGCGCACACCAAATCGACAGGGTTGAAGTGGGTGGAGGAGCGGAACATCGCCTCCTGTTTCTCGTTTTTGTGGTCTATCTGCGATGACTCGACAATCTGGAGTGAGATTTCATCGCTGCTGTTGCGGGTGAAATATGGACCTCCGCCAGGCTCGCCCTCGTTCTTCACCATGCCGCATACGCGCATCGGGCGGTTGAGCTTGCCATAGAGGAAGTCGACCTTCTCGATTTCGTTGTAGGTACTGAAGAAATCAGGAATGTCAATCATTAGCTGGTCTTTCGCGAAAGCTGTGATTTCGTCGAGTTCCTCATTGGTGACGTCGCCGTCGTCGAGCAGCTGCAGATACTCGAACTGTTGCTGCTGCAGGCGGAAGAGGTAGCCGCCAAGCACCTTTTTATATTCGTAGGTGGTCGCCTTGAAACGGTCGGGAACCACGTTGTCGATGTTCTTGATGAAGATGATTTCCTTGTGTAAGTCGTTGAGGTTCTGTATCAAAGCTCCGTGGCCTCCCGGACGGAACACTAGCTTGCCGTCTTTGTCGCGGAACGGCTCGTTGTTCATATCGACAGCGATGGTATCGGTCGACGGCTTCTGCACCGAGAAACTGATTTCGTATTTGATACCAAACTGTTTCTCGTATTTCGGCACGACATAATTTACAATCTTCTTGAAGATGTCGAGATGCTCCTGCGACACTGTGAAATGCAGCTTCGCAACCTCACCGTTGTTGCTGTATTCAGCGGCTTCCACGAGATATTCCTCCATCGCGAGACGGGCTGAATCGCCGTATTTATGGAACTTCAATAATGCTTTCGGAAGGTTGCCGTAGTTCATGCCGTCGGCGTTGAGAAGAGTATCGATAATCTCTTGATACTCATTGTCTTTCAACATTTCTTCAATATCTTTTCCCTTTGCTTTAAGCTGGCATTTTAGGTCATTGAAAAATGCGAAATCATGGATGCCTTTAATGAAAGTCTCGACCGCATCGGGCTTCATTGCGTAAAGATCCTTGAACATTCGGCTTGCCGCGCCAGAAGCAGGCACAAATTTGATGATATCGTAGTATTTTTTGTCCTCGTCGAACTGCCTGACACGGTCTTTTATCTCGTTTTCGTTGAAACGGACGATACCTTTCCCGATTGTGGCTGGTGCGATTAGGTCGCTGAAAGCAAATCCGTTTTTAAACTGAACTATCTGATTTTCAACTTGTTGTGCTGAAATTCCAAAAACTTCGAGTTGCTGTTTGTCGGCAGAAGAGAGTGTTGTCATAATACGAAAATTTTATCCTTACAAAGTTAAATCATTTTTTGAGAAAAAAGAAAAATTTTTTGAAAAATGTTGACAAAGTTCAAAAATAGGTGTAATTTTGCATGAAATAATTTGAAGATTTCAGATTTAGATTAAAAATACAAACATTAAAAATTACGACTATGAACAAGAAGATTGAAGACGCTATCAATGCGCAGATTAATGCTGAATTATGGTCGGCATACCTTTATTTGTCAATGGGAACCAACTTCCGCGCGAAGGGTTTGGACGGCATCGCCAACTGGTTTGAGGTTCAGTTCAAGGAGGAGCAGGACCACGCCATGATTTTCTACAAATACATGCAGAGCCGTGGCGCACGCGTGGTTTTGAAGCCGATTGCGAAGGTGCAGACCGATTGGAAATCGCCAGTCGAGGCATTTGAAGATACACTCGCTCATGAGAAAAAAGTGACCGAAATGATTCACAAAATCAATGAGTTAGCTATCAAGGAAAAAGATTACGCAACCCAGAACCGTATGGTGTGGTTTGTCGACGAGCAGGTTGAAGAAGAGGAAGAGGCCGGCAAGAACCTCGAGGCTTTGAAAGCTATCGGTGACAACGCCCTCGGACTGTTTATGTTCGATAAGGAATTGGGTGCAAGACAATATCACCAGGCATCAGCTCTGAAATAAGTATTAGACTTTATAATTAAGATTATTGCTATCATTCTCGAATTACTCTCAGTACCCTGTGGTAAGTCGTAATTCTGCGAATGGTACCAATAATCTTTAAAACTAATTATAAAGACTTTTATTGACGTTTCCGTAAGTAAATACGGTTTAATTCTAACCCTAATGCTTCCAACGGATTACACCTGTTCGCTTGATCGAGGATGATTTCGTTGGGACCTTCTTTTATTAATAAGGTGCCGAAATAGGAGGTCTGCAGCATGCGGTCGACGCCAGGGAGAATGCCGGTTTTCGAGACGCCGTTGCATGTGAGAGTGTATTCTTTGGCATCGTTTTCAGGTTTATACACGATGAAGACGTCGTATTCGCCGGATGTTTGGGAATCGAGTTGCCATGAAAGCCAAGAATCAGGTTGCACACTCATGTATCCGGTGCCGTCGATGGCAGGATGGACAAGGCATGCCTTGTCCTCACGGGATAAGATGACTTCTTGGCATCCTTTGGATGCGATAATTTTTTGACATCTTGTTGAGCCAAGGCATGCCTTGGCTTTTGAGGAAAATAAATTATTTAAAGTATCTGGATTTTCCCGTATAAAATCGCCGATTCCTTTTAATACATCTTTTTCATAATCAATGACATCGCCAGTGCCATCAGGACCGATGTTGAGCAGGAAATTACCGCCGTTGACGACCGTTCTCAGCAGGCGTTGAGTCTGAGTTTCAATCTGTTGACCAAGTTCCGGACGCTCAATCCACGATTTGTAACCCCAAGAATTATAAAGTGATGCGGGGTTGTCCCAATAGATGTCGCCGTACGACGAGATATTGCCGTTGTCTGGCAGCGTCATGTAATCGCCCATGTTGTTCATGATTCGGCCGTTGATAAGGCATTGAGGCTGAATGGATTTTACCGTCTCGCGGAAGTGACGGCTCTGTTCGGGAGTGACGAGACCCATGTCGAACCACATAGTGTAAATCTCGCCGTAGTTTGTGAGCAGCTCCGTTAGTTGAGCCACGATATAATCCTCAAGTTTAGGAGTTATTATCTCGAGAGGCGAATAAACCTGATTCACGTGTTCGGTGCAATTTGTCGTTGAATCCGGCTCGAGACGCGGGATTCCGTAAGGAAAATGCCAGTCGGGGAGGGAGTAGTAGAAACCGAGTTTCATCCCATGGCGATGGCAGGCGTCGGCGAGCTCTTTCACGATGTCTTTGTCGTAAGGCGTGAAGTCAACTATGTCATAATCAGTGGTTTGCGTGTCGAACATGCAGAATCCGTCGTGATGTTTCGTGGTGAAAACGATATATTTCATGCCTGCGTTTTTTGCAAGCAGCACAATCTCATCGGCGTTGAAATTGGTGGGGTTGAAATTCCTTGCTACCGCCTCATATTCCGGAATCGTAATTCTTGCATGGTTCATAATCTGTTCTGCATAATATGGAATCTTTTCGCCTTTCCAGATGCCGCCGAGTTTTGAATACACGCCGAAATGTATGAAGAGGCCGAAATGGTCGGCGCGGAATTCTTCCAATGCGGTTTCGGTTTGTAGAGACGTGCCATGGCGCGTCTCTACATTGTTGCAACAAAAAAATGCAAACAACGATAGGATTATTGTGATTATCAGGACGAATTTTTTCATAATGAAATCAATTATTTTTTCCTTTTCGGTTTCTGAATTGCCAATTCTTTGCATGTCGTTTTAACCAGTTCCGACATGTAGTCGCGGTCATCGATGTCTTCAATGAAGAAATAGTCTTTCGCTCCGTCGTATGGTGGGCGCATATCGACAATGCAGAGCATCGCACGACCGGCTTCTGTCGGTTTCAGATAGAAACAGTTATCGCAAATGAGGCCGAAGATGATGCCGTCGCAATAGATGCCGTAGTCGCCAAACATCTTTTTGACCATTATTTCGCCAGCCCCTTCGCACTGGTCGGCGATATATTGTACAAAATCAGGATTGCTTGCCATGATGAAAATTTTTGCAAAATATTAATTGATAATTCTTTGATGTAGTATATATTACTGAAACTTTATATTTGTAATATGCTTTTTAATAGGTTTATAATTTTTTCTTTTTCTCCACTCTCGTTTGTTCGCAATCTAAGTAACGGGAGATCATAGACTTCAAGAATATGATTTTTTAATGCATCACGACGATGTTGTTCGGTATCATTTTTGTGAAATGTATATCCGTCAGTTTCAATAGCCATTATTGGTTTTTTGGTAACATGGTTTATTATAAGAAAATCAAGATGTGTGCCGTAATTAGATATATACTTGGTTTCTTCCTCGTTCAAAAATGACCAATTGCGAATAACACTGCGCAATGGTGTGTGGCATAAGATGCCAAGATGCCTATATTCGGGATATTCTGATAATATGGATTCAAGCAATGAGTATGTGAGATTCTCAGAATCATATTCAGATATTTTCTTGTGATTAGCTAAAAACCGCATACGCTCATTTGTATATTGACTGTATAGATTGTCAAAAATTGAGTTGATTTTGCTATCTGTAACAGTCATGTTATTGTATTGGATGTACTCGATTAAATCGCTTATATTGCCTTTGCGCTCTTGTTCGTTTCCTGATACAACTAAGATAAAGCGCTTTTTTGCTCGGGAGATAGCAACATTAATAAGATTAGTATCATCACTAAATGATGTGATTTGGTCGTCAACAACACTCATTATTATATTGTCTTTTTCTCTACCTTGATACTTATGAATTGTTGCCGTTTCAATATTAGGTAACTGATGAATACACTCATTAACTTGATTGTTGTATGGCGTAATAATACCAATATCTCCGTTTGTATCTAAGAGAGGCAACACTTCACTTTTGATTACATCTATCTCACGTTGATTATAATGGTTGTATTCGTGGTGGCCGCAAACGGTTTTGATAGCCATCATAACGTCTTTTTCATTATGATCCTCTGTCATTATTAGTAGATTACCACCATAAAAGCGTTGATTGCAATAATTGATAATGGTTGGATGACAACGATAATGTTCGCGTAAAAGTGTTTGAGTTACGTCAGGAATTATAGAACATATAGACTGCAAAAAACTGTAATCAGCACAGTTGTATCCTTTTGCAACATTATATTCTTTGAAAATGCCATCTAGTTTTATTTTGTCCTCATCTGTTACTACATTAGGAAGTTGCATGGTGTCACCAACAATAACCGCGTTTTTGGCACAAGTCAATGCTAATGCTCCTGTTTCGATGGAAACTTGTGATGCTTCATCCATAATTATATAGTCATAGATTTGGTCTGGAATGGTTGTTCGTGCAGAGAAAGTCGTACTGAGTATAACAGGATAATTTTTGCAAAATTCTTCAGGATTACGATGTATGTCTTTGACATCATTTAATACCAAATGTTGATCTTTCTCATATTTTTTATGTAATTTGTCTTTCAATAAGGTCATTGATAAATTGGCAAGATGGTCGGATAATGATTGTGCGTCAACCGATGTCAGAGATGTTTCTATCTCTGAAACACGCCTTGTCAATTCTTTTTGTCTCGTAACTAGATACAAGGCTTGCAGGTCCAAAATAAATGAGTGCTTTATAAATGAATCCAATGATGTTTTTATCCCAAGAAAATGCTTTCCGATGAAACCGAGCCAAGCTAATTTAATACGTTTGAATATTTTGATCAAATGGTTGGATGTAGTATCAGAATCATCATAAAACAATTGATACTGTAACCATAGATTCATAAAACGACCAGATTTTACGCCAGCTTTTGGTTCGTATTTGTTATCTTCTATGTTGTTATCAGTTTTGAAGTGTTGCCATTCTAACTCGATGGCTTTTAGTTCTTGTTTACAATTAGCTAATTCTTCTTGAAGTGAAAATACAACACGTAATTGGGATAGTGTGGAAGCCGTCGATTCTTTGGTTTTGATTCTGTCATATTTTTCAATTCCCCAATCATGAACTTCGTTTGGTATTAATGGTTGGTTTTGAATAAAGTTGTCTTTGTTTTCTCTTTTACCCAATGATGCAACGATAAAACCAAGTCCATATTTTTGAAGTTTTTCCATTACGTTAAGCGTGGCAGAATTATTGTTGGAAACAACCATTACAGTTTGGTCACGCATAAGTATATTGGCAATGATATTTAATATGGTTTGTGTTTTACCTGTTCCGGGGGGACCTTGAATTACACTAATTTGTCGTTCCATAGCAGCCTTAACTGCTTTCGATTGACTGGAATTACATCCGAATGGAAATATCAAATCAGAAGATTTCTTAGTCTTGGGCTTATATAACTTTGCATCTAGGTAAGGGCTTATGGCTAACGATTTATCAATAAAACCTATTTTATCATATAATGATGGCAGAATACCACCATGCTCTTCATCTTTTCCTAACTCGTTTATTTGTGATACACGTTTTAAGTAATCAAATGTATTTTTTGCAACATCATCACCTAAACAAGATTCAATCACTTGAATAGAACCGTGTAAGTAATCTTGTATATAACCGTTGGAATAGGTGATACGCCAATGTATAAGGTCTTGTTGTTTAAATGAGCGGATATCTGTTACATTCCTTTGCTCTTGCCCACTAATATATACTTTATTGTGTAGATGGTCATGCCATATAGCATTATTTAGCCAAACAACATCAGTGTTGCGGTAATGAAAAACATTTGGACTGTTTTTATATTTGACGGCATAAACACCATTTGCACACAATTCAATCTTATCTATCTGAAGTGTTTTAGGTTGACCTTTGATGATAATAAAACCTTGTAATGCTGTCATAAATAAAAACATAAAACGATACGAGTGCAAAATTACAAATAATTTTAAAAAACATTTAACAATAATCAATTAAATACATTGACAAATAACACAATTTGTCGTATCTTTGTCCCCGATTTTGAATCAAAACTAAAGAGCATCGTAAAACAAAATGAAAAATGGGATTGGGAGTTCGCAGGATGGCGAAAGGATTTATTATTGTTAAATGTTTAAAAATTAAATGTATGACAAAAAAAGAGTTTTACGAGAAAAATGACAAGGTTTTTACAACTTATCCGGTTGTTAAAAACACAGTTTCGAAAGAGTTAATAGATTCTATCCCGGAATCGGTGGCAGAAAGAAGGGATTTCCTCAAGAAACATCTTAATAATCTTGATGGAAAAACAATTTATTGTCCGTCACTAGGAGTGAATGTTTTAATTATTCTTAAAAGCATTGTGGAAACATCGGAAAATGCAGCAATTACAAGAGAATCGACAATTGCGGCATTGAATGTGGTTGAATTGATTGAAAAATCGGTTTATGACGGAATGGGTATTCCTGTCAGCAGAACCCAAACATCAAAGTTTCATTTTATTTTTGTTTACAGATTGAAAGCTATGCTTGAAGACTATGGCATCGCAAAAACGTTAATAGGGGTGAGGCTAAATCCTTCAATGATGTTTCTTCAGTATTCAGTGACGCTTCCACAACTGGAATAAAAAAAGCCGCTGCTTTGTGGGATCATCAACCTTCCCGAAGTAATCGCAACGGCGCCAGCATCTCGCTTGACGATGCAAAGATACAACAATTTTTGTCGTTTGTCAAGGGGTTTGGTGATTTTTTTGTAAAAAATGTAGGGGCGAATGATTATTCGCCCCTACTTCCTGCTATTCACATCATCATACTCCTTCTTCTCAAACTGCCTTACTACATACGAGCAGATAGCATGGATGCGGAGGCCATTTTCTCTGGCGTATGCCACGGCAGCGTCAAGGAGCGCTTTGGCGATGCCTTTACCTTGAAATGCTGGTTCAACAACTGTGTGCATGATGGCGAAAACGGATTCGTTCATCCATTCGTATGAAATGTATCCCATCCGCTTGCCGTTTTCCTCGGCGATGAAGAAACCGTCTCTTGAATTGTTTTTATGAGTGATTTCCATTATTTGTTCAGTTTGTAAGTCAAAGCTCCCGAAGGGCATAATTTGATTTGAGCTATCAGCTCTTCTGTTGTTGCGTTTTGCGGCTTGCACCATGGGCGTTCGTTCACGTTGTAAACTTTAGGTAATTGATACACACAGACTCCGGCGTGTGTGCATTTCTCTGGCTGCCAGATGATAGTCAGATCGTCGGTTTTGTATTCTTTAATCATAGTTGTTAAATTTTTCTGCAAATATATAAAAAATGTAGAGACGCCATAATATGACGTCTCTACAAAATTGCGTTGAATCGATTTATCGATTTCGATTATTTTCCGCCTTTTTCCTCTTTCTCGAGGTTTTCTTTCAATGTTGCGAGAACATCGAGGTCGCCGAGAGTTGTGCGCTCAACGTTGTCGTTGATCTGCTTCACAGCGCGCTTGGTGTTCTTTGCAGCTTTCTCCTTCTCAGCTGTCTCAACTTCTGCTGCAGCGTTCTGCTTGTCTTCCCAGATGCGTGAGTGTGAGAGGATGATCTTCTTGTTTTCCTTCGAGAACTCGATGATCTTGAAATCCAAAGTCTCGTCAACCTTAGCGGTTGTGCCGTCTTCTTTCTTCAGGTGGCGGTTCGGGCAGAAACCTTCAACACCGTATGGCAATGAGACGATGACGCCCTTGTCGCTTGTGCTGATGATTGTTCCCTGTTGGATTGAACCGACTGTGAAGATACTTTCGAAGACATCCCATGGGTTCTCTTCAAGCTGCTTGTGGCCGAGGCTCAAGCGGCGGATCTCCTGGTCAACGTCGAGGACCACGACATCGATCTTGTCACCGATCTTGGTGAACTCTGCCGGATGTTTGATCTTCTTCGACCAGCTGAGGTCTGAGATGTGAATCATACCGTCAACGCCTTCTTCAAGTTCGACGAAGATGCCGAAGTTAGTGAAGTTGCGCACTGTGGCGGTGTGTTTTGAACCCTTTGGATAACGCTCCTGGATGTTCTCCCATGGATCCGGAACGAGTTGCTTCATACCGAGGCTCATCTTGCGCTCTTCGCGGTCGAGTGTGAGGACCTTGGCTTCCACTTCGTCGCCAATCTTCAGGAAGTCCTGAGCTGTGCGGAGGTGCTGTGACCATGACATTTCTGAAACATGGATCAAACCTTCAACGCCTGGAGCGATCTCGATGAACGCGCCGTAGTCGGCGAGGACAACGACTTTACCCTTAACGACGTCACCAACTTTGAGGTTCGGGTCGAGAGCATCCCATGGATGTGGGGTGAGCTGCTTGAGACCTAGGGCGATGCGTTTCTTGCTGTCGTCGAAGTCGAGGATAACGACCTTGATCTGCTGGTCGAGCTGGACGATTTCCTTAGGATCGTTGATACGGCCCCATGAAAGGTCGGTGATGTGGATAAGACCGTCAACACCGCCGAGGTCGATGAACACGCCGTAGTTGGTGATGTTCTTGACAACGCCTTCGAGAACCTGACCTTTTTCAAGCTTGCTGATGATTTCGCTCTTCTGCTGCTCGATTTCGTCTTCGATGAGGGCTTTGTGTGAAACGACCACGTTCTTGTACTCCTGGTTGATTTTAACAACCTTGAATTCCATTGTGCTGTTGACGAATACGTCGTAATCGCGGATAGGTTTGACATCGATCTGTGAACCTGGCAAGAATGCCTCGATGCCGAACACGTCGACGATCAAGCCGCCTTTTGTACGGCTCTTGACGAAGCCGCGGACGATCTCCTGGCTGTCGAATGCCTCGTTGACGCGGTCCCATGACTTGAGAAGGCGAGCCTTCTTGTGTGAAAGGACGAGCTGGCCGTTGATGCCTTCCTGGTTCTCCACGTAAACTTCGATTTTGTCACCCACCTTAAGGTCTGGGTTGTGACGGAATTCTGAAATCGGAATAACACCATCTGATTTGAATCCGATGTTGACGACGACTTCGCGTGAAGTCTTTGCGACAACTGTTCCTTCGATAACTTCGTGATCGCCGATCTGGCTCATTGTCTTCTCGTACATGGCTTCCATGCGTGCGCGGTCTTCAGCTTTGTAGCTGTCGTGTTTCTTAGCGTCGCTGCTCCAGTCGAAGTCTTCTGATGGAACCGGTTTCACTTTCTGGATTTTTTCGGTGTTTTCTAATTCGCTCATTATTTTTTGTAAAAATTGTACCCGACGGCTCTTCCGAATTGGGCGATCGAGGATTGTTAAACTTTATTTTTCCATTTCAAGTCATTGATTTTCAATTACAAAAACCAATTTCGGAATAAGACTCGAAAATGGACTGCAAAGATACACAAAAAATTGACTATTTGTCAACTTTTTTTAAAATATTTTTTTGATAATCTTGATGTTAGAACATAAAATAATGTTTATCTTTGCAAGCAAGATACTGAAAAGTTTGTGGAACTTTTTAACTTAATTAAATTATGGATAATAATATTCAAAAAAATGCGTCTCAAGAAGAGGCTCTTTACAAAGATGTATGTGGCATAATTGATGGCGTTCGCCGCCGTGTCGCGACCTATATGAATGCCGAAGTTTGCATGACCAATTGGTATATCGGCAAGCGAATTAAGGAAAATGTGCTTTATAATCAGAGAGCTGATTATGGTAAGCAAATCGTTAAAAATCTTGCGATTAAGTTGCAAGAAAAGTATGGGCAAGGGTGGAGCGAGAAAAAGTTGAGACATTGTCTCCGCAGCGCGGAGACTTTTTCAGAAGATGAAATTCGGTACGCAGCGCGTACCCAATTAACATGGACCCATCTTAAGAGTCTGAGTTATATCAATGATTCTTTGGAGCGCCAGTTTTATGCCCAAATGTGTGCCAAAGAACATTGGGATACAAGGACTTTGGATGAACAAATAGACAAACAATTGTATCAGCGAACGGCAATAAGCACAAAACCTGAAGAGATTATTAGGAAGGAGTTGGTTGAAGCCAAAGATAAGAACCAACTGTTGCCGGATTTGGTGTTTCGAAGCAGTTATTTCCTTGATATGCTTGGCTTGCCCGATATTTTTTCTGAAAAAGAATTGGAAGATGCCATTATTTCGCAAGTTGAAGATTTTATTAAGGAACTTGGTTCGGATTTTACTTTTGTGGCGCGGCAAAAACGGATAACAGTCGATTCTATTGATTATAAACTAGATTTGTTGTTTTTTCATCGCGAACTTCGACGACTTGTTGCCATCGATTTGAAATTGGGCAAGTTTAAACCTGAATACGAAGGGCAGATGCTGTTATATTTAAGGTATCTCAATAAAAACGAGCGAAAAGAGTGGGAAGAATCGCCAATCGGATTGATTCTATGCTCCGAAGGCAATACCGAACACGTTGAGTATCTGATGCTTGACAAGAATAGCCCAATTAAAGTTGCGCAATATTACACCCAGCTACCCGACAAAAAACTTTTGGCTGAAAAATTTAAAAAAGCGATTGCAATTGCCAAGGAAAACTATCAGGAAAAGAAAATGGATAAAGAAATTGATTGATTATGTTCCGACGATAAAGATGTATTATTTGGAGCAGAATTTTTCACACGTGAAGGAGATTGAAGGGCTGAATTCCTTTTAAAATAAGCATTTTTGTTCCTTTTCCCTTGATGGAAAATGAACCGAAAAGATCAAGCGCCATCCGAAGCTCGAACCGCCGTCTGGCGCGGGCCACCGCACCGCGAAGCGACGTGGGGGCAAAGCCCTATAAATTATAATAGATTATTTTATAATTATTTGATAATCAATAGTATAATTTTAATATTTAATTTAAATAACTATTTTAAAAGATTTAACAATTTTTCACAAAATTAATTTTGTCGCTCAATTTTTTCCTTTTATCTTTGCTTCGGAAAGTTAAACAATAATACCATGGAAGAATTGATTGAAATACTGAAAAATCCTTTTGATGGATTAAGAGCTAATGATGCCGAAGAATTTCAGAGAAAATGCACTGAAATAGCAAAGGTTTTGTTAACTGAATATGGTATAGAATGCGGCAAGAAACTATACCATTTGGCCGAAGTTGAGTTTTACTATTATGAAAAAGGCAGATGGGACAAAGACTGGAACGAAAAAACATATCCTAGAAAAGGGAAGAACGCTGGTGATTTCTTTTTTCATTATAGTGGAGTTGATATATGCTTTGATAGTTTTTATGATAAGGACAAATCCAAATTTGGAGGTATATTGATCAGGAGTCTTAAAGACTCAAATGGGAAGTTTATTACTGGTCCGTCAGTTTGCTCGTTAGAAATCATGAATACCTGTTTAGAACAAAAAGTTTTGCCAAATATCAAATTAACCTCAAATGAAGGGTGCGAAGTGTGTAAAGAGCCTATTACCAGATGTGGAATAGAGTATAAAGACCATCAAGAAGACAAACATTTATGTTTTTATGATGAGCGAATAAAAGATCATTTAAAAAACGAATTTGATGATGCATCGTGGGATTTTGGTGTAAACAAAGAAGGTCAAGTTAAAGGCTTAAAGAAACTTATTAGATATTATCATAGATTTGATCAATAATCATGTTCATCGACCGCTTTACCAACACCGTCTATTTCTCAAGCCTCCTGCCAAAGAAATGTCCAATTCTCAATGTACATCTAATTGATGCGTTGCAGAAACGTGGCATTTTGTATGGATACCTGTCTGGAACAAAAGACATTTGGTGCCGCGATTATATGCCGATTCAGGTTAACGCTGAGCGTTTTGTTTTCTTCAAATACACCCCGGATTATCTTCAAGACAAAGTTGGTCTCCGCATTCAAACCAATCCTGATAATGTGTTTCAAGTTGAAGAAAACAATCTGAAAAAACTGCTTCCACAAAGCAGCACAATTGATCTTGTTCTTGATGGTGGCAACGTGGTTAAATGCGACGATGTTGTTGTGATGACCGATAAAGTCTTCGTTGAAAACAAAGACAAGACTCCGGCGGAGGTTGAGCGTATTTTAAGAGATACTTTTCAATGTGAAATTATATTTCTTCCTTGGGACGGCGATATGTGTGGGCATAGCGACGGAATCATTCATTATGCCGGCAACAATAGAGTTTTAATTACAAACTACAAAGATTTTTCGAGGTACTATTACTATCGTTATCTGAAAATTTTGGAAAAGAAATTTGAAGTCATACCTCTGAAATACAATGCCAAACGGTTTCACGCCCGCAGTTGGGCTTACATCAACTTCCTTCAAATAGGGAATATGCTGCTTGTGCCACAATTAGGACTTGAAGAAGACAAGCAAGCACTGGAGCAAATCAGCAAAGCTTTCCCCAATTGTGACATAGTTGGCATCCCTGCTTTAGAAGCGGTCCGTAGAGGAGGAGCCCTAAATTGCATATCTTGGAACATATCAACGTTTGAAGGATATAAAAAGAAAGCCGTTAATTATCTTAAGGATTTTGATCCTAGTTACGAAGGTCCATGCCTAACAAGAATAGAAGAAGCTGCAGATTACTGGAAAGACGAATGGGAACCGGAAGCAATGGTTCAAGCAATGACATCAGGATTGATTTAATATTCGCAAAACACAATCATTATGAAAAAAGATAATCAAAAACAGAAAAAACCGAATGCAAAAATGACCATTGATGAATTGACGGCTTTAGCCGAACAAGGTGACGCAGAAGCCCAATGTCGACTTGCTTATTACTATGAAAAAGGAAAAGGTGTTGAAAAAGACAGTGTAAAAGGTGTTGAATGGTACACCAAAGCCGCAGAGCAAGGCCATAGTATCGCACAATGTAACCTCGCTGCTTGTTACAAATTGGGTAAGGGAGTCGCAAAGGATCTTGTTAAAGCTGTTAAATTGTACAAAAAATCAGCCAAACAAGGAGAGCAATGTGCTCAATACAACCTTGGCGCATGTTATTATAATGGTTACGGCGTTAAACAAGATTACAAAAAAGCATTGGAATGGTTTTTCAAAGCAGCCGAACAAAACGATCCGTGGTCACAAAACGATATTGGTATTTGTTATTTGAATGGATATGGAGTCGAAAAAGATTTACAACAAGCCATTGAATGGCTCGCCAAATCTGCTAACCAGGGATATGCTGGTGCCCAATATAATTTGGCACTATGCTATTGGGATGGTGAAGGTGTGGAAAAAGATGTTAAGCAGGCCATTAAATGGTTCACAAAAGCAGCAAACCAAGAACACGCATGGTCGCAAAACAATCTCGGACTATGTTACGAATATGGAGATGGGGTCAGAAAAAATGACAAAAAGGCTGTCGAATGGTATACAAAGGCAGCAGAGCAAGGAGTCGCTACAGCTCAGTACAAGCTTGCTTTGCATTATGAAATTGGCAGTGGCGTAAAGGAAGACATTGTAAAAGCTTTTGAATGGTACACCAAAGCTGCTGAACAAGGCATTGCGAAAGCTCAATATGCCCTTGCAACATTCTATGATATGGGTGAAATCGTTAACGAAGACCCTGTTAAAGCTGTTGAGTGGTACAAGAAATCAGCTAAACAAGGATTTGCTGATGCACAATATAATCTCGCAATTTGTTATGAAGAAGGGGAAGGCGTTAGAAAGAACAATGTAAAAGCGGTTGAATGGTATACAAAAGCAGCTGAACAAGGAGTATTACTCGCATTTAATAATTTAGGTGTTCATTACGAAAAAGGAATCGGTGTTAAAAAAGACCCTTCGAAAGCTTTTGAATATTACAAAAAAGGCGCTGAATTAGGTGATGTCAGTGCTATGTTTAGTCTCGGATTATGTTATCAATATGGTAGATGTGTGGATGAAGATCCTAAAAAAGCCGTTCAGTGGTACATGGAAGCGGCATTAAAAGACATGTCTATGGCACAGACTAATCTGGGATGGTGTTATAAAGAAGGCTATGGTGTCGAAAAAGACTTGATTAAAGCCGCAGAATGGTTAGCCAAAGCAGCAAAACAAGGAGATACAGAAGCTCAAAAAGATCTTGATGATTTGAAACATAGCCAGGAATATTTTAATTTAAGGTATTTCAAATAATTCTTTAAGGGCTTTGCTCCCACGTGGTTTACAGCACGGGCCCGCGCCAGACGGCGGTTAGAGCTTCGGCTGGCGCTTGATCTTTTGGTTCCTTTTCCATCAAGGGAAAAGGAACAAGAAACATCGCCCGTTAGGGCAAAACCTATCAATTTATGATGAATTTCAGCAAATTGTAAATTTCTTTAAAAAATCAATAAACAATAACCTATAACCAATAAACATTTTTTATTATCTTTGCCAAAAATTTATTTTTATGGCACTGAATTGCGGAATTATCGGACTTTCCAACACTGGAAAAACAACTATATTTAATTGTATATCAAACACTAAGGCGGAAATTGGTTTCGCCACGAAATCGAATATCGGTATGTGCGAGGTGCGCGACGAACGCCTCAAACTCATCGACAATATCTCGCATTCGAAGCGTATCGTGCCTGCCACCGTCGAAATCGTCGACCTCCCGGGTCTGAGCAAGGGCGGTCAGGGTGTCGGTAACAAACTCCTCGCCGAGGTGCAGACCGTCGACGCTCTCATCCATGTGTTGCGCTGCTTCGACGACCCGAATATCCCTCATAGCGAGGGTAGCATCGACCCGGTGCGTGATATGGAACTCGTTGACCTCGAGCTTCAAGTGCGCGACCTCGACCTCGTGACTCGTAAGCTGCAACGCGTCGAGAAACTGCTCAAAAACGGCGACAAAGACAACAAACGCGCTTTCGAGGTGCTCACGATATACAAAGAGGTGCTCGAGAATATGCAGAACGCCCGCACCGCCAACGTGCCTGAAGAAGATAAGAAATATATCCAAGATATTCAACTGCTTACGGTCAAGCCGATAATGTACGTCTGCAATGTTGACGACGCTTCGGCACTCACCGGAAACAAATACACCGAGGCAGTGAAAGCCGCTCTCCATGGCGAAGACATGATTATCCTTGCCGGAAAACTCGAGTCGGAGATTGCTGAACTCGACGAGGCTGACCGTGCTCTGTTTATGGAAGATGCAGGTCTCACCGAGCCTGGCGTCAACAAGCTTGTTCGCCTCGCTTACAGCACACTGAAGCTGCAGTCGTTCTTCACAACAGGTCCTGACGAGACTCGTGCATGGACCATCCATGTGGGCGACACCGCTCCTGAAGCTGCCGGCGTGATCCACAGCGACCTCCAGCGTGGCTTCATCCGCGCCGAGGTGATGAGCTGCGACGATTTCCTGCACTATGGCTCAGAACAGGCCGTCAAAGAAGCCGGAAAATTCGCCGTCGAAGGAAAGAACTATGTGGTGAAGGATGGTGATATCATCAATATCAGATTCAACGTGTAGCTTATGCCCGAATACGTCGTCCTCGTTGATAATCAAGACAATCAAATCGGTTTGATGGAGAAACAGGCTGCTCACGTCAACCCGACGCTGCACCGTGCCTTCTCGATCTTCATCTTCAACAGCAAAGGGGAGATGCTGCTTCAACAGCGCGCCCTCACGAAATATCACACCCCGGGATTGTGGACCAACACCTGCTGCAGCCATCCGCGTGACGGCGAGTCGTTGCAAGATGCCACCAAACGCCGCCTGATGGAGGAGATGGGGATGGAGTGCGATCTCAAAGAGGTGTTCAGCTTCATCTACAAGGCCGACGTGATGCAGGGGCTCACCGAGCATGAGTTCGACCATGTTTTCATCGGGACCACCGACGCGACACCTATTATTAATAGGGATGAAGTGGAGTCGTATAAATACGAGACCATCGAGAATATCAAAAAGGATATTGCCCAAAATCCTGAAAATTATACCGCTTGGTTTAAAATCGCTTTCGCGAAACTCGCTGAAAATCACATTATTTAGTTTTTTAAAATTTTTCATTTTTTTTTCTTGCATATTAAAAAATATGTTGTATTTTTGTGCTGTGAAAATGATATCATAATGATATTACAAAAAATTAAATAATCATCTTAAAATTACAACTATGGAAAACAAGGAATTTGAATTTAAAGGATTGAGAGTCAATGGATTCTTGATGCTGTTTGTGGTCATCGCAATCGTTGCGGTTTCAATTTACGGATTTACAACATGTACAGATGGCGAGCCTCTTGGCCTGATATTAGGCGGGATAGCCATGATTTTGATAGACTGCATTCTCTGCATTGGCTTTATCAAAATCGAGCCTAACGAGGCAATGGTGATGGTGTTCTTCGGAAAATACCAGGGCACACTGACAAAAGTCGGCTTCCACTGGGCAAATCCGTTCTATTCATCAAAGAAAGTCTCTCTCCGCGCCCGTAACCTCAACGTCGACCCGATTAAGGTGAACGACAAGACAGGTAACCCAATTATGATCGGCCAGATTCTGGTTTGGAAGCTGAAAGATACCTACAAGGCAATGTTCGAAATCGACTCTCAGACTTTGGCGGCTGCCGGTAGTGTATCTGGCACTGGCGTTCAGGTCACAAGCCGTATGCGTGCCTTCGAGAGCTTCGTGAGAGTGCAGAGCGACGCAGCTTTGCGTGAGGTTGCAGGAATGTTTGCCTACGATGAAAACGGCGACATTACGAAAGGCGATCTGACACTGCGTGCCGGCGGTTCGGAAATCAACGACATACTTCTCGGCAAGCTCAACGACCGTCTTGCAATGTCTGGTCTCGAGGTTATTGAAGCCCGTATCAACTACTTGGCTTATTCTCCTGAGATTGCGGCGGTTATGCTTCGACGTCAGCAGGCAGCGGCTATCATTGCGGCACGTGAAAAGATTGTCGAAGGCGCCGTCTCAATGGTGAAAATGGCTCTCGACAAACTCAAAGATGAGAAAGTGGTCGAACTCGACGACGACAAGAAAGCCGCTATGGTCAGCAACCTGATGGTTGTCCTCTGCGCCGACGACGCAGCTCAACCTGTCGTAAACACTGGAACTTTGTATCAATAAATTTGATTTAAAGATTCAAAGATTTAAAGATTCAAAGATTTAAAATTCAAAGATTTAAAATTTAAACAGATGGTTTTAAGTGTGCTATCGGTTTCAGTTGGTATGGGTTTGGAACTTGGGTTTAGTATGATTCTGACTATAGCGTGTATCATAGCGTTTACAATCTTGGTTTCCAAAAAACCGATAATCCAAATTTTTCCTGACGGAATTTACATCAAGGATTTCCTTTATCCGTCAATGATTCCTAATGATTCGATAAAATCGGTGAAACTTGTTTACGGTATGCCGAAAGTTACAATGCGAAGCAATGGCTACGGCGGAGCGTTCATGTGGAAAGGCTTTTTCAGAATTAAAGATTATCGGAAACGCGCCGTTTTGTATCTCGAAAACCATTACAAAGGTCCGTTTATCGAAGTTCAGACAACGCAGGATGTGTATTTTATAAATTGTAAACAAGCCGAGCGAACAACACAGCTTTACAATGAAATGAATTCCATTTTGAAACTCGTCGATGAATCGAGATTAGTCGATGTGAAAACCGCATCACAAAAGAGAAGCATAGTAATTGTTGTGGTTTTTATCGCAGTTCTTTTGATTCCTTCGGTAATTATTCCGTTATTATTATCATGAAAAAAACAATAAATATTTAGATTATTGTTAATAAATTTTAACATTTTACAAATGTAATTTTATGGCTAAAGACAAAGAAAATACCAAAAATTTCGTCCTGCGTCTTGATGCCAAGACGATGGAGGCTGTCGAGAAGTGGGCGGCGGATGAGTTCCGTTCCGTCAACGGACAGCTGCAATGGATTATAACTGAAGCACTTAAGAAAAATAAAAAAGTTTAAATTATGGTTGACACAGCAACAATTATCGAATGGATTTTAATCATTTTGGTGTTCGGAATGTATTTTACGATGCCACTTATCGTCAAAAGAATTGATTACCAAGACAAAAGATTGAAAGTTTTTCAAACGTTGAAAATCAGTTACTTTATAGTGACTGTCGCTATGATTGGCTATATCGCTTGGGAGTTTGTCGTATTCGACATGGAACGGAATTTCAGACTTTCACGAGTGATGCTGATGTTGATAGCGATAATAATGTATTATTTTAACATTTATGTGAAATCAAAACGTTGGTTCGAGTGATTACTCGTCGGTGTCGAGCCATTCCCACTCGGTAGGAAGGGTGGCCTTGCGCTTGGTGCATTCGTCGGATTTGCATTTGAATCCAATCTCGTTCTTGTTGAACTTCACTTCATAAAGACCTTTGACATCTTTGCAAGGGTCTTTTTTATTTACAAAAGTTATTAAATCGCCGTCCACGCTGTAAGTTCCGATAATCGGCGCGTCGCTGTCGACGCCCATGAAATCGAGACGGTATTCCTTGTTTTTCATTGTGAGAACCGCGCCGCCTGTCGTGCTCATCCATGTTCCGGTGATGCTCGTCTCAACAGCCTTGGTCTCAGCAGTTTTCTTATCCTCCTTATCCTTCTTCTCTTTCTTCTCTTTCTTCTCTTTCTTCTCCATCTTCTCCTTCATATCCTTCTTCTCCTGTTTTTTGACAACTTCTGTCTTCTGAGTCTGTTTTTTATCTTTTGAGCCGATATTTTTCGTGAATTTCAAGATAAAGAAGGCTGCGAAAATCAACACGAAAATGATTATAATCAATCTGGTGATGAAGTTACTCGATTTCTTCTTTGAACTGCCTTTTTTCTTCGGCTTACTTATCGGTTTCTTGCCTTTTTTTGCCATTTTTTTCTTTTTTTTAGCTGTTAGCCATTAGTCATTAGCCATTAGCTTTGGTTGTCGACGGATGCTGCTAATGTCTAGTAGCTAATAGCTAATGGCTTTAACGTTGCAAAGATAATATTTTTTTATAAAATAAACGTCAACTATCGCTATAAATTTTGTAATTTTGCACCGAAAATTTAACGACCATGCAGGAAACAATTCTGATTTTAGATTTCGGTTCACAGGTGACACAGCTCATTGGCCGACGTTTGCGCGAGCTCAACGTCTATTGTGAGATTCATCCATACAACAAAATCCCGGCAATCACTGATGATATCAAAGGCGTAATCCTTAGCGGAAGTCCTTCGTCAGTGCGCGACGAGAAAGCTCCGTTTGCCGACTTGTCGAACATCAAAGGCAAGCTGCCGTTGCTCGGAATTTGCTACGGAGCACAGTTTATGGCGCATCATTTCGGAGGTGAGGTTAACTCTTCGTTGGCAAGGGAATACGGCCGCGCGATGCTGACAGTCGTCGAGGAAGACAACATTCTTTTCCGTGGCGTCTCAAAGACCTCGCAGGTGTGGATGTCGCACGGTGACACCATAGCTCGTCTGCCGAAAAACGCTCATGTCATCGCCAAGACTGACGATGTGGAGAACGCCGCTTACAAAATCGACGGCGAGGACACTTGGGCGGTGCAGTTCCATCCGGAGGTGTTCCACAGCAAGGAAGGCCCGAAGATGCTTGAAAACTTCGCGATGAACATCTGCGGCTGCCACGGCAACTGGACTCCTGACTCGTTCATCGACACCACCGTAGAGGCGATGCGCGCGAAACTTGGAAACGACAAGGTGATTCTGGGTCTCTCTGGCGGCGTCGACAGCACTGTGGCTGCGGTGTTGCTCAACAAAGCTATAGGCAAGAACCTGACATGTATCTTCGTCGACAACGGTCTTCTCCGTAAAAACGAGTTTGAAGACGTTCTCGATTCATATAAAGACCTGGGTCTCAACGTGATAGGCGTTCATGCCGGTAATCTGTTTTTGAGCAAACTTGCAGGCGTCACCGACCCTGAGGCGAAACGTAAGGCTATAGGCTCGACGTTTATTGACGTGTTCGAGGCTGAAGCCAAGAAGATTGAAGGCGCAAAATGGCTCGCACAAGGCACCATCTATCCTGATGTCATCGAGAGCGTGAGCGTCAACGGACCGAGCTGCAAGATAAAGTCGCATCACAATGTGGGCGGACTCCCTGAGAAGATGAACCTGAAGATTGTGGAGCCGCTGCGCACACTGTTCAAGGACGAGGTTCGCCGTGTCGGGCGTGCTCTTGGCATAAAACGAGAGCTCGTGGGACGTCATCCGTTCCCGGGACCGAGCCTTGGAATCCGTATCCTTGGCGAGGTGACGGAAGAGAAACTCCGCATACTCCGTGATGCCGACGATATCTTTATCCGTGGCTTGAGAGAGTGGAAGTGCGAGCTGCCGAGTGCGTCGTATCCTAACGAGATGGCCGATAACCTCTACGACAGCATCTGGCAGGCAGGAACGATGCTTCTTCCTGTGAAGAGCGTCGGCGTGATGGGGGATGAGCGTAGCTATGAATACACCATCGCCTTGCGTGCCGTCATATCAACCGACGGAATGACCGCCGACTGGGTGCATCTGCCGTATGAGTTCATGGCTAAAGTTTCAAACGATATAATTAATAAGGTCAAAGGCGTGAACCGCGTGTGCTATGACATCTCGTCGAAACCGCCAGCGACAATAGAATGGGAATAAAATATTACTATTATGACAAAACAAATCAACTGGAAACAGGAAATAATCTCCTACGCCTTCCTTATCTTCGGAAGCGCCTTGTTCGCCGTGGGCGACGTGATGTTCGTTAACCCTTATCACCTCGCACCGGGCGGTACCTACGGTCTGTCAAACGTCATCAACGCTCTGTACCCGTGGAAAGTGTCACTCTACGCTCTCTGCATGGACGTGCCGCTGCTTGTTATCGGAACATGGATTCTCGGACCTAAATTCGGATTCAAGACAATCCTCTCGACGTTCCTCATCTTCGGATGCACCTTCATCCTCGAGTCGACATGGGGCTACAAACCTGTCATTTTCGAGTTCATGCATGCCATCGAAGATGGGCAGACTGTCGACAAGTCAATGCTCGAAATCCTTGGAACCAACATGTATTTCAAGCCTGACTACTTCCTGAACACTCTCGTGTCAGGCGGTATCTACGGCCTCGCAATCGGCTTCGTGTTCAAGTCGGGCGCTACATCAGGAGGCAGCGACATCATCTCTATGATTCTGCACAAATATACTAGAATCTCACTTGGAACGTTAGTAATGATAGTTGACTCAATCATCACCTTGACATCACTTCTGCTCGGTCAGATCCGCCTGCCAATCTACTCAATCCTCCTGATTGTGATAGAGAGCAAGATCATCGACTTGGTAGTCGACGGTATCAAGAGCTACAAGACGGCGTTCATTATCACTGATAAGGTTGAAGAAGTCAGACAGTTCATTATCAGCGACTTGGACAGAGGCGGAACATGCTTCGCCGGTACCGGTTTGTTCAAAGGTCAGGAGCGTAAGATGATTTACACCAACCTGAGCCGTACCGACCTGGTGAAACTGAAACTGAGCTTGCGCAGTATCGACCCTAACGCTTTCGTCAACGTGATTGAGAGTGCTGAAGTTATGGGCAACGGCTTCGTGCCGCTCCCACATAATGATAGTAAATGACAAGGAAACTGTTAAATATTGCGATTTGCTTGATATTCCTGGTCTCGGCTGAGGTCAAGGCGCAGGACACATGCCGCGTGGCGCTGATGGTGCCGTTGTATCTCGAACAGGTTGATGAGGCATTCTACAATGCTGAGCCGTCGAATAAGACACTGCTCACGAAACCGTTCTCGTTCCTGCATTTCTACGAAGGTTTCATGATTGCCGCCGACTCGATGGTGAACAGCCGTAACATGAAGCTCGACCTCAAGGTTTATGATGTGGACAACGACGTCAGAAAGGCCGATTCCGCTATCGTTGACCCTTGGCTCGCGACCGCCGATCTCATTGTCGGACCGTTCTATCTCAAGCCGTTCAACGTGGTCAAGCGGTTTGCTGTCATGAATAATATACCGATAGTGAACCCTATCACACAACGCTCTGAAATTGTTGATAATCAACCGAGTGTGATAAAAGTGAAGCCTTCAATGGATGGTCAGATGGCACCATTGGACAGCTTGATTAAGAACTATTATCATGCCAATAACGTGTTCATTATCAGGGAGAATAAGTATAGCGATACGGCTATTGTCAACAACATCAACGCGATAGTGGAACGCAATATTGACAGTTGCTCGTATGTGCCTAATAATCATATAGTTAAGGTAATCAATAATCATCATAAAAGGTGGAAATATCTTAAAATTGATTTTGAAGAATCGAATTATCTTACCGATAATATCAGTTTAGACATCAATATTTTAAGGCAGAATATCGACGACAGCACTGCATTTGAAAATCGGATTATAAACATCAACTACGAACGCGACAGCTTGAATTTCGTGAGTGATTACGCCTCCGCGATGCGTAACAACCTTTTCATCGTTTACGGAAACGACAAGGTTTATGCCAACGAAATCGTTAATAAGGTGACAAAACTCATTGAAAATTATCCGATTACGGTCATCATGTTGCCTGAATGGAGTAAGTTTACAGGTCTTTTCAACGACAATCTGATGAAGATGCACGCCATTTATTTTGATGCCAATTATCTTGATTGTCAGAATATTAGAGTGCAAAGTTTCATCTGTAAGTTTAGAAACAGATACAACACCGAACCGACGGATTACGCATACCAGGGCTTCGATATCGGCTGGTATTTCCTCAATGCCATCAAGGCTTTTGGCTGCAATATGATGGAAAACCTGCCGTATTATGACATTCCTCTGCTTCAGACCCGATTCAAATTCCGCCAGAATGCAGAAAATTCCGGTTATGAGAATACTTTCTGGAACGTTTATCAGTTTAAGGGATATAATAAAGTCGTTTTGAAAACAGGGATATGAGAAATAAGATTTTTATTTCTATATTGTTGATAATCAATGTTTTCTTCAGTGCATGCAAAGAAAAAGACGACGCTGTTGTCTCATATTGGCCTGATGGCAAGCTGAAATCCGAATTGCATTACACCGACGGCAAGTTGGATGGCGTCTGCAGGTGGTATTACAGCAACGGCAAGCCTGAGATGGAGGTTACATATTCGATGAATGTGCTTAATGGTGAGTCTACGCGCTGGCACGAGAACGGAAATCTTGAGGAGAAGTCGTGTTACAAAGACAATAAATACGATGGAGTGGTGGAGGAGTACAATGTTTTCGGTGTCTTGACCAAGAAGTCGACTTTCAAGGACGGCGTTTTGAACGGCCCGTATTTCCAATATTACGACAGTGGAAAACCTTTTATGGAAGGCGAATATCTCGATGGCATGATGCATGGCGGCTGGATTATGTATTATTCCGACGGCAGCATTGGCGGTAACGCGGTTTACGACAGAGGAACAGGCTTTCAGAAGGGCTACAGTGAGGGCGGACTTTATCAAAATGCGGAGATTCACTATAAAAACAACCTGAAACACGGTAGGGAGACGCATTACGATATCGACGGAAATGTCACTGAAATCCTGATTTGGGAAGAAGGAAAATATGTAGGAAACGAGAAATAAAAATATTTTTGAAATTAATTGTTAAATATAAAATAAAGTACTAATTTTGCAGAAAATTTTAAAAGGAAATTCATAACGTATTAATT
>R20__coassemble_471_pt1 | contig 29429 bp, 27 predicted proteins | sample R20__metabat2_high_PE_049 | metagenome-assembled genome bin R20 | reverse complement strand
CTTTTATATTGATTTTCAGACAAATATAAAAAAGGTAAAAATTTTTCATTTTTATAACTTATTCAAAATTAAGAAAAAAGGTATCAGGCATTAAAATTTTTTTTTTTACTTTTGTAAAAATTTTTCAACATTTGTAGTATGAATCAAATAATTCCTATAGCATCTGATCACGGTGGATTTGCTATGAAGCAGTATCTTATTGATAGACTGAAAGATAGCGGTTATGAAGTGAAGGATTACGGTTGTTATTCGGCAGAAAGTGTCGATTACCCGGATATTATACATCCTTTAGCACAGGATATCCAAGATGGAAAATATCCTCTTGGAATCATTTTATGCGGAAGCGGAAACGGTGCTCAGATGACTGCAAACCATCATCCGCATGTTCGTGCCGCCCTTTGTTGGAACGTTGAATTGGGAAAGTTGGCGCGTCAGCATAACAACGCTAATATTCTTGCTTTGCCGGGACGCTTTATCAGCAACGAAATGGCTTGGGATATAGTGAAAGCGTATCTGACAACAGATTTTGAAGGCGGAAGACATCTTAATAGAATTAATAAGATTGATATAAAATAATTGCTTGAAATTTTTTGACAAGTTCGAAATGACACGATAAATGACAGAAAAAGGCGCGATATTCAGTCAGAATGTGAAGCAAATTGCTTTTGATGACGAGCATCTTAAGAAAATGAGAGCTCGTTACGATTTATTTATGTGTGTTGCTGAAGATTGCGCCGACCATTATGCGAATATCGAACTCGAAAAAAGTCGCGCTTTTAACATAAGGAACAAAGCTTTTAAGTATTACGACAAATATCTTGTTGATTTTGAGACTAATGTCATACAAAATGGCGGAATCGTCCGCTGGGCCCGTGATGCTGAAGAAGCCAAATACATGATTTACGACATTTTGAATGCCGAGAAATCAAAAAATGTTGTAAAAACAAAGAGTATTTTGTCTGAAGAGATAGGTTTGATGCCATTTCTTGAAATGAAAAAGGTGAACATTAAAGAAACCGATACCGGTGATTTCATTTGTTACCAGTACAATGAACGACCTTCGGATCCCAATCATTCGGCGGCGCATAAAACTAAAGATGAAATTGCTGAGATTTATTCAGAAAAATTTGGTGTAAGCGATAATCTTAATGCCAAACAGCTTATGACAGTGACGCGTAAAGTGTTGAATGATAAATATTTAAACGCCGACACTGCTATAACTGGCGCTGACTTCTTTGTGGCTGATACAGGAGACATTATCATTTCGGAAGACGAAGGCAATGTGTTGAAATCAATGGCAAATGCCAATGTTAATATCGTTTTAGTTGGTATCGACAAGCTTATTCCTTCTATTGACGATATAAGTGTTCTTTTGCCGCTTTCGTCTTTGTATGAGGTGACTAAGATAAAAGCGAAGTCGTTTTACACAATTTTGAGCAAACCAGGTCATGATAACTCCGGAAATCAGAAGCTGTATATAGTTTTGGTTGACAACAACCGTTCCACTATGCTTGAAAAGGAGCTACAGCGCCGTATCATGACATGTATCGAATGTGGCGGATGTCATAATGTTTGCCCTATTTTCAACACTATCGGCGGACATGTTTACGACAACGCTTTTCCTGGTCCTGTCGGTGCCATACAGTCGATAGCCGACGGTTATGAAAACGCCGCTCATCTTGCTACATTGTGTGCGTCGTGCCATCAATGCGAGCAATATTGTCCGATGAATATAAAAATCAGCGATTTGATTTTGAGGAACAGGATTGAGATTGTAAAAGAAAACGCCTTATTATTAGGTGAAAAACGTTTCTTCAACTTTATGATGAAGAGAGTTGAAAACCGCAAGGATATGGATAAAACCAAGGATTTCTTAAACAGACTTGAGTTTAAACAACTGATTAAGAAGACTTGGGGAGTACATCGTGAACTGCCTGTTTTTGCTGAAAAATCGTTTTCAGAAATATGGCGGAGTATTAATGATAATAAAGGATAAACGCTGCGCTGATAATAAAGGATAAAAAAAGATAATATTAACCATTAAAATTTATAAAATGAAAAAAACATTTACCTTATTAACATTATTATTGATTGCTTTGTTTGGTTTTTCACAGAGTTTTGTGATGATAAACACTGATAATCAACAGGAAACTGAGAATTTGTTTAACAATTTAAATCTCAAGATTCATTATTATAATGATGATTTCGTTTTGGCAACTGCAGAAACCGTTGATGATGGTATGATAGTGTTGGATTTTGAAGCTTTTTCAGGCAATGATGTATATACATTGGTCTATTGTCCGCAAACAGAGCAACAATCATATCTCGGTGATGGAGAAGCATTGCTCCAAACCACCAACTTTGTGCTCGTGAAAGGCATTGCCATGCCATACAAAAACGACGGTGCTGTGGCGATTTTCAACAAAGAAGCGAAGATGGCAGTCGCTCATCGTGATTTTCCGGTGATTACTGAGGAAAATGTTATTATCCGTGAAATGATGGATCAGGTTAATATGGATTCATTGCAGGCCACGGTGCAGCATCTTCAGGATTATCAAAATCGTTTATGGAATTCACAAAATGCATTTGATGCTTCCGATTGGATTGCCGGTCGCATGGCTGCTCTCGGACTCGAAGTGGAGCAGCAGCCTTTCTATGCGAGCACTTGGACCGGAAGCGGTCAGGCAGCTCCTAATGTAATCGGCATTCAGCGTGGTACTCTTTATCCTGACGTTTATGTTGTTTGCGGAAGCCACTTCGATTCGTTCTCATACGAAGCAATGTACGGTGGTGGAGCTTGCCCCGGTGCCGACGACAATGCAACAGGTGTTGCCAGCGTGCTCGAAAGCGCAAGAATTATGACACAATACGAGTTTGAATATTCAATTGTTTACTGCGCTTACGGATGTGAGGAAATGGGACTTTACGGCAGCGAGGCTTACGCTTCACGTTGCCAACAGGAAGGAATGGAGATTTTAGGATATTTTAACAACGACATGAACGGATATCTCTATGGCGATCAGATTCATATCGACTGCATCTATCCTAACACGGTGGCTCCAATCGGAGATTATTACATGAATGTGGGAAGCGTTTATTTCCCTGAACTGCCGATAAGACATGTGAACTTCAACCAGGGTGACAGCGACCATACATCATTCAACAATCACGGTTATATGGGAATTTATCCTTTCGAGGATTATCAGAATTACAGCCCTAATATTCACACTCCACAAGATTTAATCGGACCGAGTGTCAACAGTTTCGAGATGTCGCAGCAGTATTGCCGCATGAACATCGGATGCTTAGCGGAACTGGCAAATCCTGTCGATCATACTGATGTTCCTGAAATCGGATATACTGACGAAGAAATTGTGCGTTATGAGGTTTACGATTTGATGGGACGTAAGGCTTCTAACAATGTAAATAATTTGGAATCAGGAATTTACATTGTGAAATACATTACCATCAGTGGTAATGAGATTACAAAAAAGATTGTTAAAAAATAAAGATAAGAAAGATAAAAAGGATAAGATGGATAAGATGGATAAGAGAGGATAAATTTATCTTTCTTATCCTTCTTATCAGCGCAGCTCTTATCCTTTATTAATAATACTGCGCCATTTAAAATACCCGAAGACGGCAATCACCACATACAGTGCGTAAAGACTGGCTTTGAAAGGTATTTCTTTATAGAAATAAAGTGCGCAAGTCACTACATCGACGGCAATCCAAATAAACCATTGCTCGAGATATTTGTGAGCGAGCGCCCATATTCCTATTATGCTCAAGGCTGTTGTGAAACTGTCGGCAATAGGCACGTTGCTGTTGGTGAAAGTTATTAAAAGCCAATAAATTATCCCCCAAACAGCTAAAATTACACCAATCCAAGGCAGTATCAGTTTTCGTGGAAAATGTCGGATAGGCAGTTCTTTTTTTTCAGAAGAACCGTGAATCCATTTCCAATAGCCGTAAACTGTCATCGCGAGGTAATAAAACTCCATGCCGCAGTCGGCGTAAAGTCCTTTTTGGTAGTACAAAACGATGCCGAGAGCCTGCATCATGAATCCGACAAACCACATCCAAACACTGGCTCGATATTCGAAAATAATATAAGCGAGTCCCAGTGTTGTGGTTACTATATCAAGCCAGTGTTTGGTGATGAATTCCATGTTTTTAGAATTTAAATGTCAGGTTTGCCATAACGTTAAAGCCTGCCATCGGGATAAAACCGATTTGGTAGTAACGGTTATCGTTGGGATGGTTGTAGCTTTCAGCTATTGCCGAGTAGACCCAGCCGCTGGCGGCGTAACGCTTGTTGAAGATGTTGTTGAAGTTAATTTTAAATATCGCTTCCTTCACCACTTTATTAGGCTTGAAAGAGTAGCCAAAGCTGACGTTCGACACTGAATATCCTGGTAACGAACGGTCTTTGTTCTCGGTGTTATCGAGATATTGGCGTGATACATAGCCTGTGTGCAACTGAGCCATAAATCCTTTGTGATGCAGTGTTATAAAGCCGTTGACAATAACTGAAGGCGAGAATGCCAAAGTGGAGTTGTCATAATGAATTGTCTGATAACCATTGTCCCAATCTTCCACAACTTCATCGAAATCTTTGATTTTATTCTGACTGAAAGCTGCATTTGCCTCAAAAGTCAGCCATTTGGTCATATTGACGCCCCCTTGGAGCTCTATGCCCATTCTGTATGACTTCTTGATATTTGTAGTTAATGCTTCGCCTATGTCGCTCACCTCGCCTGTCTGCACAAACTGGTCGTTGTAATCCATATAATAAATGTTTGCGCCTACTGACCAGATTCTGTCGTTGTAATTGTAACCTAATTCATAATCAATGAGTTGTTCCGGTTTAGGTGCCGGATAAGAGCCGTTGTCGGTGAAATTGTTACGTTCAGGCTCGCGGTTACTTATAGCCACAGAAGCAAAGGCATGGTGTTTGTTCATGTCGAACGATATACCGGCTTTCGGGTTGAAGAAATTATAGTTTTCATTGACGTTGAGAATCTGGTTTACGAACAGACCGTCAATTTTCACGAACTTATCGTTTACACCGTCGGTTTTGTAATCGACGTGGCGATATTGAGCGTCGCCGAACACACTGAAGTTTTCATGAAATTTGTAAGTAGCTCTCAGGAATACGTTACCGTCGAGTTTTCTGGCATCTGAATCGTAATATTGGTATTTGCCGTTTACAAGATAATTGTTTGCAATCTCTTCATCAGCTATGTATGTCACATAACCGAAGTGGTTACCGTCGAAACTCTGCATCGACAGACCGCTTATCAGTTCTATTTTCTCGGTTTTATAACGTGTGTACCATACAAATCCGTAAGTGTTTTGCGAAAGGCCTTTCTTGCGCACCACGTCCGATTTTTTCGACTTGCCGTCTGCTTTGAACTCGTTTATACCGAATTTATCGGCCAATTTGTTGTTTTGGCGGAATTCTTCGTAGAAACCGTAGCCGTAGGTATAATGCAGAGATGCGGCTGTTGCCCAGTGATTGTTGATTTCCCAAGCCAGTGAGATTATGTTGTGATCCTGCCAGAAGTTGTCGGTGGTCTTATCCCAATACTTGCCGTTATTGAGTCTGTAGCGCTCTGTAACGTAGTTGCCGTTCTCGTCTTTCACGAAAAGACCGTTTTCGTCTGTAACCAGATATTCGTAAAGATTGTTAAACTGGCCGAGGCCCGCGTTATACATATCTTCATATGTGTGAATGCCGGTCTTTGTGTTATATGACCATGAGCCGTCGTCATAACAGCCGTCCATAAGCGAATAGTCGTTATTGCCAGCGACTACGCCGTTCCAAGCTTGGCCGGTGTTTTCAAAGTTGCCTATGTTTTTGTAACGGATGATGAATTTGTTGCTGTTATACGATATGCCGCCGTAGAAACTTCCGCTGCGTCCGCTTGTGCCGTGGACGTAGCCGTCGGTCTTAGTCTCTGTAAAGCTACCGTCTATCACAACGTGGTTCCAGAGCAATCCTGTCGAGCCTTTTGCGCCTAAAGTAAAAGTGTTGAACGCGCCGTATGAGCCCGTGACCTCGACGCCCGGTTTGAATGAAGGCATACCTGTGAGGAGCACTATGGAACCTCCGAATGCGCCGTCTCCATTGGTTGAGGAACCCACACCGCGTCGTATCTGCACGTCGCTGAGCAAGGCGGCATATCCGTTCATGTTAGCCCAGAAAACACACTGGTCTTCAGGCGAGTTGAGCGGCACGCCGTCGATAGTGACATTGATACGTGAGTCACCGGCGCCGCGAATACGCATGTAGGTTGTTCCTGTGCCTAATCCGTTCTCGCTCCAGGCGATGATGCCTGGGGTTCTTGAGAACAGGAAAGGAAGTTCCTGGCCTGTTTTGGAGAATTCGTTAAGCTCGTTTTTGCTAAGCTCTGTCATGGCGAATGGAGCGTTTTTCTTAACTCTCACACCACTGACAACCACATCGTCGAGCATATGGTAGTTGGTTGTGTCGAGAGTGGTGTTTTCATTCTGCGCTTTCACATTTGCTGCAAAGAATAGCGCAGCGATACAAATAAAAATTCTTTTCATTTTGTTGAATTTTTTTGTTAATTTGTTAATAAATGTGAAGGGGAATAATTGGTAATATCCATTCCTACGCCGGCATTACCCGGATCAGGTTTGAGGGTATCATCTCAGCCCACAAGGAGCACCCCTTGAATTTCGGCTGCAAAGATACGGAATTTTTAAATAAAAAGGGCGAAAATTTTTCGCCCTCAAAAAGTTTATTTTTTTATCATTTCTTCCACCAGATTCCACGCCCCTTGATAAACGTCTTTCAGTGTGGCATCGAGCATGAAACATGGCGTTGAGAATATCTTATTTTCTTTGTCAACAGCTACTCCGCCGTGGGTCGTTTCAGTGTGCTTGCAGCCAATCATTGCAAGTTCCTTGGCTTGACGGCAGTCGCCGCTTCCCATGGTGACGTTGATATTACCAAGCACTTTGGCGACCATCAATGGCGCTATGCACATGGCTCCGATTGGCTTGCCTTGTGAGTGAATGTCCAAAATTGCCTTTTCAACTTCTTTGTTTACCTTGAAATTGATGCCGTCGTAGGCGTAGGTGAAGATGTTTTTCGCCGCTCCACTGCCGCCCGGGAACAACAAAGCGTCGAAATCGTCAGCATTGAATTTATTTAAAGGTAAAATGTTTCCTCTCACTATGCGTGCCGCTTCAACAAGCATGTTTCTGCGTTCTTCAGCACGTTTTCCGGTGGCATGGTTCCACACCTCAGCTTGATATGTGTCTGGTGCAAATGCTTGATATTCAATATCATGCTGGTCGAGAGCCAACAATAATGTCACGGTCTCGTTGATTTCCGAACCGTCCATGGTGCCGCAGCCGGCAAGAATAACAGCTACTTTTTTCATAACAAATCGTCTACCTTTTCCTCAATTTTTTCGTATTCTTTGTCGATTTTTTCAATCCAATTGTCTTTGTTGTCGTATATCCAAACGGCAACTTTCTCCGAATGTTTGTAAAGCACCGATTTCTCGCATGTTTCTTTGTTTAAGACGCTTTTCAGTCCGAAGAAATCAAGGAGAAGGATGCAAACTCCGACGAGCAGGAAGCCTTTGGCGGCGCCGAAAACTATGCCTCCTATTTTATCGACAAATCCAAGGTTGAGCGATTCGATAAGTTTTGCCAATAATCCGCCTAACCAGTTGACTAAGAATGCCAAAGCGATGAAAACGATGATAAATGATATCACCGACATCCATTCCTGACTCACATTAATGATATTTCCAAGCCATTTGCCGACAATGTCGGATAATTTCATTGCTCCGTAGATGCCTACTGCGAATGCTACAAGCGAAAAAGCCTCTCTGATAATACCGTTTCTAAAACCAGCTATTGCAAAGAGAATCAATAAGATAGCGATAATGATGTCTAAATAGTTCATAGTATTTTTGATTAAATTTATTATTTCAGGGCGTAAAGTTACAACTTTTTTAAAAAAAATGAATGCATTTTTACAAAAATAATTATCTTTGCAGTTTAAATTTTTGAAAAAATGGATCTTGAAGCTGAAAAAGAAGAAAAGAAATCGCTGAATTTCATTGAAGCGAAAGTTGAGGAAGATTTACAAAACGGCAAGAACGCCAAGCGAATTCAGACACGTTTCCCACCTGAGCCGAACGGCTACCTCCACATCGGTCACGCCAAGGCCATCTGCTTGGATTTCGGCATCGCCAAGAACTACGGCGGCGTTTGCAACCTGCGTTTCGACGACACCAACCCTACTAAGGAGAACATGGAGTATGTGGATGCCATTAAAGAAGACATCCAATGGCTTGGTTATCAATGGGGTAACGAATATTATGCTTCCGATTATTTCCAGCAGCTTTGGGATTTTGCTATCGAATTGATAAAACGCGGCAAGGCATATATCGACGAGCAGTCGTCGGAGGAGATTGCTGCTCAGAAAGGCACTCCTACTCAGCCTGGCACCGAGAGTCCGTACCGTAACCGCCCGATTGAGGAGTCACTTGAACTATTCAACAAGATGAACTCTGGCGAAATCGAGGAAGGCAAGATGGTGCTTCGCGCAAAGATAGACATGGCGAACCCGAACATGCACTTCCGCGATCCTATCATCTACCGCGTGGTGAAGACTCCGCATCATCGCACCGGCACGAAATGGAATGCCTACCCGATGTACGACTTCGCTCACGGTCAGAGCGACTATTTCGAGGGCGTGACACACTCGCTTTGCACTCTGGAATTCGTGGTGCACCGTCCGCTTTACGATTTGTTTGTCGACTGGCTCAAAGAGATTCGTGGCGAAGGCGACAATATGGATGACAACCGTCCGCGTCAGACTGAGTTCAACAAATTGAACCTCAACTACACCTTGATGAGCAAGCGTAACCTTCTGATTTTGGTGAAGGAAGGCGTTGTCAACGGCTGGGACGACCCTCGAATGCCTACGATTTGCGGTTTCCGTCGTCGTGGCTATACTCCAGAGTCAATTCATAAGTTCATTGATAAGATTGGTTATACAACATACGACGCTCTTAACGACTTCGCGTTGCTTGAGAGCTCAATCCGTGAAGATCTCAACGCCCGTGCTACACGTGTGGCAGCGGTTGTAAATCCTGTTAAGTTGGTGATTACCAATTATCCTGAAGGTCAGACAGAGGAACTTGAGGCTATCAACAACCCTGAGGATGAAACAGCAGGCAGCCATATGATTGAATTCAGCCGCGAGCTGTGGATTGAGAAAGAAGACTTCATGGAATGCCCTCCGAATAAATATTTCCGTCTCACTCCCGGCAAGGAAGTACGTCTCAAAAACGCCTACATTGTAAAATGTACCGGATGCAAGAAAGACGAAAACGGCGAAGTTGTTGAGGTTTACGCTGAATACGACCCTATGACACGCAGCGGCATGCCTGAGGCTAACCGTAAGGTTAAAGGCACCATTCACTGGGTCAGTCAGGCACATTGCATCAAGGCCGAGGTTAGACTTTACGACCGCCTATGGAACGTGGAAAATCCGCGTGACGAACTGGCAAGATTGCAGGACGAAGGCAACACCCCGATCGAGGCAATGCGTAAGATGATGAATCCTAACTCATTGGAAATCAGAACAGAATGCTACGTTGAGAAATATCTCGCCGATGCGAAACCGCTCGATCATTTCCAGTTCCAGAGAATAGGATATTTCACTGTCGACAAAGACAGCACGCCGGAGCATCTGGTGTTCAACAGAACTGTCGGCTTAAAAGATACTTGGTCAAAAACGAATTAAACGACAAGGCATGCCTTGTCGCAACTGGATGTTAAGAATCCTGTAGAGGCAAACGCATGCGTTTGCAAAATAAAAAATAAAAATATGAAAATAGAAAAAGATTTTATTGAAGGTTTATACGAGGCATTGCCGGAAGAGACAAGGCATTACCTCGATATCGCCATCGAAAAGATAGTCGAAGCCAAGCGCAGAGGCGGCAAAGTGGTTGTTGTGACAGGCTCTGGCCCTAACATCCACGAAGGTGTCACCACTTTAATTGCCGAGTTTATAAACAAAGGCTTAATTGACGGTGTTACAACAAGTTCAGCTGTCGTTTCTCACGAGATGGGCGGCGTTCTCGACCGTGTAAAACGTATCAACATCCACGACATAGGCGAGGAATTCCTCGATTTCGACAAGATGCCTCGTGGTGATATCTTCGAGCTAACCGAACTCACTGACGCTCAATGGGCTGATCTCAAGAAAGAAATGATTATCGACGACGCTCTTGTGCAGCGTTGCAACGAGAAAGAAGGTACATGCATCATCAAGGCTGCTGCTAACATGGCTTACCCGATGGGTCTCAGAAACGAGACTTTTGCAGCGAGCATCATGGAGATTGCCCACACCAAACACGTCCCGTTTGAAGAAGTAGTTGGTTGGGGCTGCGATGAGCGTACAATGCTTGGAGCAGGCGTTCGTAACAACGTCCCTGTGCTCGTGAGCGTGCCTCAGCTTATCGGTGGCGGTCAGGTCGGTATCAGCATCGCCGACAGTATCCCAGTGAGCGACAGAACGTTCCGCATCTCAAAGATGTTAGGCTCAGCCGACGTCATCATCGAGTCGGCAGTGGCATTGACACAGGAGATTCACGACGGTCCGTTTGAAACTTATACAGGTCACGGCATCTGGGCAAGCTGGAACGGCTATCCGACATATAGCCTCAAAGACAAGACTTTGATTCGTTTCGACCTCGACGAAAATCTCAAGAAAGCTTGGGATTTGGATAAGAAATCAGGCGACGTGCAGGCTGCTATCGACAAAGGTCTGCCGAAGACGAAGATGTCGAAAATCCCATTCAGAATGGAAATGTCGGCATTCTCACGTCTCGAGAAGTCAATCCCGGTTGTTGGAGACATAGGCGTGCTTTGGTCGGTGATGGCACTGAAGGTGTCGCAGGCTCTCAACATCGAACTCGACTACATCAGCTATCCGCAGCAAACCGAGCCGGGCAAGGCAATGCGTGAATGGATTGTCGATAACATCGACTACATGAAAATGGATAAAATTAAAGAATGGCTTAATAAATAATCACTATGGAAAATACAACAACAGCAAGACTTTATAACCTGGATTTTAATGAGGTTAAGACGTATTTATTCGCGACATTGTTCGTGGCTGGCAACATCATTCTGCCACAGCTTTGCCACCTCATCCCGAACGGCGGTCATATCTTCCTGCCTATCTACTTCTTCACTTTGATTGCCTCTTACAAATACGGCATGAAAGTCGGATTGATGACAGCGGTTTTGTCGCCTATCGTCAACAGTCTGCTTTTCGGAATGCCTCCTGCGGCAGTTGTCCCGAGCATCCTCATAAAGTCGATATTCCTCGCCGTGTCAGCTGCTTGGATTGCTGAAAAGACCAACAAAGTGTCGCTTTGGACCATCCTTTTGGTTGTTTTGGCATACCAAATCTTTGGCTGCCTCGTGGAATGGCTCATCGAAGGCTCATTCATCGCAGGATTCAACGATTTCCGCCTCGGCATCCCGGGAATGCTTATCCAGTGGATTGGCGGTTATTTCTTTGTGAAATACATTAAATAATAGTTGCACGCAGAAATAGCAGAAACAGCGGAAAATTTCTGATATATCTGCTGTTTCTGCGTGAAATTTAAAATGTCGTTAGAACAAGCAAAATCATTATTGATTTCGTCTGCGAGCACCATTGCTGTGGTCTCAAACGGAGAGGTTTTCACTTCGCATGAACGAGGTGTGAAGCCGCTTTTGCATCTTCTGACGGAAAAAAAAGGCTTCCTGAAAGGCGCTTCCGTTGCCGACAAGGTCATTGGCAAGGCGGCGGCGCTTCTCATGGCACTCGGCGAAATCAAAGAGGTTCACACTTTGATAATCTCAGAACCTGCAATCAAAGTCTTTGAAAAATACAATATCGCTTGTTTTTACGATAAAAAAGTTGACAGAATCGTCAATCGCACCGGCGACGGATTATGTCCGATGGAAACGCTGTGTTTGGATGTGGATGAGCCACAAGAAGCCTTCCAAAAAATCACAGATTTTATAAAAACAATGAAAAAATGACCATTTAATATATGGACAAAAAATCCATGTCGTTATATTTAAGTTATTGATTATCAATAAAACCAAATATTAAAACCCCGAATGATAGGGACAAAATTTCCAGCTCCTTCCGAAACCTCTTGACAAGTTTTGTTTTTGCATAATTTTGCTTCGTCAAACATCGATGTTTTTGCAAAAGTAAAATTAATGCTTATGAAAACAAAAACTGTATTTTTAATCTGGTTTGCGGTCGCGCTCGGCGGTCTGATGACCTCATGCGACTCGCAGGCGAAACGTCAGCGGCAGGCTCGCGCGCTTTATGAAAGAGGTGTGCAGCTGCGCTCGCAACGTTTATCGGAGGATGCTGCCGAGTGTTTCCTTCAGGCACTTCCGCTGGCGGAAAACGGTGATGACATGGCATTGACAGCCAACATCAAAGACAACCTTGGTGCGATGTACAACAAACATCAGCTGTTCGAGGAAGCGCTCACAATGCACCGCGCCGCTATTGCTGATTTCAAGCAAATCCACGACTCCGTTGGAATGATGACCGCGTGGCGCAACTGCGGGCGAGTTACAAAATCACTGGGATTGTTTGCGCAGACGAAGGCTTGCTATGACTCGGCTTTCCATGTCGCCACCTTGTTAATGGATACGGTGATGGTGAACGACCTGTATCTCGAAATCGGGCGCGACTATTACATGGAAATCGGCAACTATCCAAAGGCGATTGAATGCGTTCATCATGCCATGGATGGCGGATTGGAGGGTAACGACCTTGACATTGCAAACATGACCCTCGGAATCCTTTATTACTACATCAACAAAAACGACGTGGCGAAGGTGTATCTCGAAAAAGCCCTGCGAAGCGAAAGAGCGGGAATAAAGATGTCGGTCTATCAGACGCTTTACGGCATCGCTCTTAACGAGAAAAACATTAAGATGGCGATGAAGTACGAGGAGCGTTTTCTGGAATACATGAAACTCGTTGAGAAGGAGAACAACAACGAGAACATCTTGCGCATCAGGGCGGAATATGAGCTAAAGGCGCAGAAAAGCGAACTTGAGACGATTCATCGCACAAAAAGTTTCAAACTTTATCTGTTAATCGCTGTCACGCTAAGCGTAGTATTAGCTATCTTATTGATTGTCAGAAAGAAAATCAGCGACAACAAAATCGAGATGGAGCAGTTTAAGAGCCAGGTGGAACGCGATCAGAACCGCATTCACGAGCTCGTTAGCGACATGGAGAACCTCATCCGCACCAACGATGAGCTGCGTCGTGACCATCAGACGCTGTCGCAGAAAGAGTTGCTGATGACCAACAAAATCATGTCGAGAAACAAGGTTTTCGTCACGGCGCAGGGATTGAGCGAGCATGTCACTGCTGAATCGCTGAACTTCAACCTCAGCGACGATGACTGGGCGGATTTTATCAGTCTCACCGACTTGGTGTACGACGGATTCTCGCAACGCTTGCTGTCGCTTTACCAGAAGCTCGGCAAATGGGACGTGCGTATCTGCTGCCTATCGAAAAACGGCTTTTCCAACCAAGTGATATCCATCTTGCTCGACACGCAGACCGACTCGTATTACAAACGCAAAACGCGCATCAAACAAATGAAAATGAACCTTGTTGATGACAACAGGACATTTGAAGAAATAGTAAACGCAGTGTAAATTTTAAAAACTAAATATCATGAAAAAGAACATCTTATTATCAATTTTATTAACTTTCGCACTCTTCTGCGGAGCTCAGGTCCCTTGCTGGGATGGCACTGTCGCTGCATCATATAACGGTGGCGACGGCACAATGGAAAATCCTTATCAGATTGCGACACCGCAACAGTTGGCGCTTCTCGCACAACAGACCAACGACGGCACCGGCGGCAGCGCCTGCTATATCCTTACCGAAGATATCTGCCTGAATGGTGAGGATGACAATATCAACTGGACACCTATTGGATACTACAACTTAAGCTCCGATTATAAATCGTTTTCAGGCGTTTTCGATGGTAATGGACATACTATCAGTAACCTCTATATCGATAATATCGATAATTTGAATTCGCTCGGTTTATTTGGACTTGCAAGGAATGCCGTCATTAAAAATACAATTATTTCTGATGCGACGATTACATCTCAAAGCAGTATTAGGGCAGGTATGATTGCAGCTTTTGCAAACAATACCGACGTTTTAAACTGCACTGCCGACGGTATGATTCATGCGAATGGTACTTTGGGAGGTATCATAGGAAGTTGCACAGGCGTTACCAATACTACATTTGTTGCCAACTGTGTTAATAATGCGGTATTTGAAAACACATCGCAGACAGGTGGTATCATTGGTCATTGCGAAAGCAAGGCTAGTAGTGCGGTCGTAATTGAAAACTGTATCAATTATTCCAACATTTCATCGTGGTGGGCTGGCGGTATTGCTTCAAACATATACGGCAAGGTTGTCGTGAAAAAATGCGAAAATTATGGTACAATACAATCTGTACAAGCTGGCGGAGGTGTTGTCGGACAAATTGGATTACACAGTTCGTATTTGTCAGATTGCCTTGTGGAAGATTGTATCAACCATGAGGGCGCCGACGTTATCAGTTATGCTTCAGGAGGTATCGTCGGACGTTCAGGTATGGCAATTGTTACAAGATGTGTTAACAACGCATTGATTACCGGACATATTGAGGGCGACACTCTTTGGGCTATAGGTATTGCAGGAGGTATTACAGGTGTTGGCGGTGTTGTCTCTAACTGCTATAATCGTGGTGATGTCACCGCTACAAAAGATGAGATTTATGACATAGATTATTATGTGTATTTGGGTGGTATTATAGGTGCTGATGAGTCGTTATCTGAATCACACGCGAGCAACGTTTATAATACAGGTAATATCATTATTCCTGATTTGTCAGGTTTGAATTATAATAACACTATTGAACTTGCTTACGGCAATATCGTCGGATATTCATCTAATTATGATTATTACTACAACTGCTATTGGCTTGATGATGACGACCTTCCGGCTTGCGGAAACGTGGAAATGCCGAATTTACCGGGTTCATGCGCTTTCGTGCAAGGCTCAACACCAACAAGCTGGGTGCTCAACGAACCACAATATGGCACCACCGACCTGCTCGAAGCTCTTAACGCGGGCTCGTTGGGACAGTGTACATGGCTTGAAGACGTGACAGGCATCAACAGCGGCTACCCGATTATCGAAATGGATGGCGAGCCTTATTATCAATTGGTTGGCGATGAATGGTATTATGAAATCATCAATTCTAACGGCACGATATCTTATCAGCATCTCGTCCATGAAAACGATTCAACAATTAACGACGACAAGGTTAAAGTCATCGTGAAGACAAACACACTCTACGATTTGCGCACAAACCAGACAACACACGAATACATCTATGAGGAAAACAACAAGGTTTATTGGTGGAACAAAACTCTTCAGGAGTTTACTGTTCTTTACGATTTCGGTGCAAATGTCGGTGACGAATGGACCATCACTGCTGGCAGCAACAGCGTAACTGTTCATGTCGACGAGGTTGGATATCTTGTGAAAGACGCACGTTGGTTCAAGGCCATGATAATCAGCGACGCAAACGATGTTTTCAGTGGTACTGTAGTATGCGGCATAGGACATCTCACCAGCTTCTTCCCTGAGCAATTGCTCGAAAACAAAGGCGAGTTTGATGTCGATGGCATCCGCTGCTACTGGAACGACGATATCCTTCTTTATAAAGAAGACGACACCGACTGCGATGCTGTTTACAATCAATGGCACTCTGTCGATGAAACGATTGCGGGAAATGGATTTGTGGTTTATCCAAATCCAGCGAAAGACATTTTCAGCATAAGTTTGTCGGATAACATGGAATGCCAATCCATCTCAATCTATTCCATCTACGGACGATTATTGAAATCACAAAATGATAATTTTGAAACAATAAACATCGCTAACCTCACCCCAGGTTTATACCTAATCAAAGTGCGAATGTCCGACGGAAAAGAATTTTCAGAAAAGATTGTTGTGAAATAAGGGAGACGCTGAGCGGAGCCATGGCTCCGCTCAGCATTTTTAAAATTATATTATCAAATTTTCGGCAACAAACTCACTTTATTGCCGAAAATTTATTATCTTTGCAACGGATTTATGACCAAATTGCCACAAATCCGTAATAAAAATACTTATAATGCTTTATAAATAATTGAATGTCATGAAGATAGAAAGACCTATTTATATACAAAAACTAATCGATTCCAAAGACAATGGACTTATTAAGGTTGTCACTGGTCTGCGTCGTGTTGGCAAATCATATCTTCTTAAGACATTATTCAAGGATTACCTATTGAGTGTTGGTGTCAAAAAAGACCACATCCTTGTCATCGACTTGGAACTCAGGAAAAACAAGGCTTTTCGTGACCCCGACTACCTGCTTGATTGGATTGATGAGCACATGAAGGATGACGAGCAATATTATATTATCATCGATGAAGTGCAGCGAGTTGATGAGTTTGTCGATATGCTCGGTTCTTTGGTGGAAAAGGAGAATGCCGATGTTTATGTAACTGGTTCTAATTCTCATTTCCTGTCGAACGATGTAGTCACCGAGTTTCGCGGACGCAGCGACGAAATTCATGTCAGACCTCTGTCTTTCAAAGAATTCATGACCGCTTACGATGGCGATATTATTGATGGCTGGCAAGACTATTACACCTATGGCGGTTTGCCCAAAATCCTTTCCATCAAAGGCGATGACAAAAAGGCAACCTATTTGAGAAATCTCTATAGGACCGTCTATCTAAAAGACATATACGAGCGTTATAACATCGAGCATCAGGCTGAATTTGAAGAACTCGTGAGGATTCTCGCTTCCAGCATCGGCAGTCCTGTCAACCCGACCAATCTTGCAAACACTTTCAAGAGTGTAAAGAAATTAAATAACATCACCGACAAAACTATTGAGACTTATATTGGATACCTTGAAAACGCTTTCATGATCGAGAAAGCCGAACGGTATGATATAAAGGGCAAAAAATATATCGGCTCGACTCCAAAATATTATTTCAAGGATCTGGGACTGAGAAACGCTGTTATGTCGTTCCGCCAAACCGAAGAAAATCATCTTATGGAGAATGCGATTTTCAGTGAAATGCGCTATAGGGGTTTCTTGGTTGATGTGGGCAATGTCTATATTCGAGTTAAAGACGAAAACGGAGAATGGCATCGTGTTACACTTGAAGTTGATTTTGTATGCAATCTTGGTTCTCGAAGATATTATCTGCAATCGGCCTATAGGTTGCCTGATGAAGAAAAAATCAAGCAGGAAAAGCGTTCACTGACTCAGATCGGCGACTCATTCAAAAAATTGGTTATTGTCGGCGAGCGCATGAAACTCCGTCGCGACGATTATGGCATTGTTATGATGGGTGTATATGAATTTCTTTCTGACCCAAGCTTACTTGATGCTTAAACACCATCTACCTAATCAAAGTGCGAATGTTCGACGGAAAAGAATTTTCAGAAAATATTGTTGTGAAATAAGAAAAGAGACGGTTCGCAAACCGTCTCTACTCTTTACTCCCTACTCTTTACTCCTACTTCTTCCCTCTCTTCTTAGACGCATTATCCGGATTATTCACGATATCCAAGCAATCCTGATATGTAAGGTTATTTGCGTCGTAACTGCGCGGAATCTTGTAGTTAGCCTTCTTGTATGAGATGTAGATTCCGAAGCGGCCGCGAAGCACCAACATATCTTTATCTTCAGGATAGGTGGTCACAACGTTGTCGGCATCCGATTTGCGCTTGCTCTCAATGATTTCAATGGCGCGCTGGAATGTCACCAACGACGGGTCATCGAGCTTCGAGAGGCTGTAGAATGCGTTTTTGTGCTTCAAGTACGGACCGAAACGACCTATTGCAACTTGAATCTCAGCGTCTTCGTATTCGCCCAATGAGCGTGGGAATGCGAACAAATCCAAAACTTCGTCCAAAGTAATTGTCTCTATGCTCTGGTCTTTGTGCAGGCCAGCGAACTTCGGTTTCTCCTCTGATTCGGTGTCGCCAATCTGTGCCACAGGACCGAAACGACCGATTTTCACGTAGACGTTCTTGCCTGACACAGGGTCAACGCCAAGAAGTTTCTCGCCGCTGAATTTGCCGGAATTATCTGATGTTTCGGTGATTGTCTTATGGAAGTCTTTGTAGAAATCCTTAATCATCTTATTCCACTCGCAACGACCTTCGGCAATCTTATCGAATTCTTTCTCAACGTTAGCTGTGAAGTTATAGTCTACGATAGTCTCGAAGTAGTTGATTAAGAACTTGTTAACGAGTACACCGATGTCAGTCGGAACGAGTTTAGCTTTCTCGTAACCGATGTTTTCCTTGCCGGTCTTCTCAGTGATTTTGTTCTTTTTCAGAGTGTAAATCTTGTATGTGCGTGTCTCGCCTGCTATGTCTTTCTTCTCGACATATTCTCTCTTCTGGATGGTTGAGATTGTCGGGGCGTATGTTGAAGGACGGCCGATGCCGAGTTCTTCCATTTTCTTGACGAGAGAAGCCTCAGTGTATCTGAATGGCTTGCGTGCGAAACGCTGCTGTGCCTCCATCTTGTCCAAATCGAGCACCTGACCGACTTTCATAGGAGGAAGCATGCTGTTGACGTTTTCACCGTTTTCGTCGTCGACGCTCTCGATGTAAACCTTGAGGAATCCGTCGAAGAGAACCACCTCGCCTGATGCCACGAAGTCTTTGTCGGAATTCGACACATCGATATTTACGACGGTCTTTTCTATTTGAGCGTCAGCCATTTGCGAAGCGATGGTACGTTTCCAGATAAGCTCATAAAGCTTACGTTCATCGGCGGTACCTTTAATGCTTTGCTGGTCGAGATATGTAGGGCGGATAGCTTCGTGAGCCTCCTGTGCGCCTTTTGTCTTGGTTGTAAATTGTCTTGTCTTTACGTATTGTGCGCCATACAAGTTCTCGATTTCTTTCTTGGCCTGACCAAGTGCGAATGTCGAGAGGTTCACGCTATCGGTACGCATATATGTGATCTTTCCTGATTCGTAGAGCTGCTGTGCTATGCGCATGGTGTTGCTCACCGAGAAACCGAGTTTACGACCGGCTTCCTGCTGCAGTGTTGAAGTGGTGAATGGAGGTGCCGGGCATTTTGAAACAGGCTTCTTGTCCACCGCTTTGATGGTATATCCTGCGCTCTTGCAGTCTTCAAGGAATTTATATGCTTCCTCTTCCTTCTCGAAACGTGTAGGAAGCTCTGCAAACAGCTGATATTCGTGATTGTCGATGGTAAACGAGAAATTCGCTGTCACTCGGTATGCGCTGCTGTTCACGAAGTTCTTGATTTCATCTTCGCGCTCGACGATGAGACGTACTGCCACGCTCTGCACGCGACCAGCTGAAAGTGCCGGTTTCACCTTCTTCCAGAGAAGCGGTGACAGTTCATAACCTACGAGGCGGTCGAGGACGCGGCGTGCCTGCTGTGCTGCCACGAGGTCCATGTCAATCTTGCGTGGGTTGTCGATGGCGTGCAAAATAGCCGGTTTCGTGATTTCATGGAACACAATGCGGCGGTATTTGTCATCGCTCAAGCCCAAAGTCTCGAAAAGATGCCACGAAATAGACTCTCCTTCACGGTCCTCATCGGATGCCAGCCACACCATCTCGGCGCCTGCTGACAGTTTCTTCAATTCCGCAACAAGATGTTTTTTATCATCCGGGACCTCATATTCCGGCATGAAGCCGTGGTCCATGTCCAAACTCAAATTCGATTTGTTCAAATCCCTCACATGTCCGTAACTCGATTTTACCGTAAACTCCTTCCCTAAAAAGCCTTCTATTGTCTTAGCCTTCGCCGGAGACTCAACTATCACAAGATTCTTTACCATAACACAATTTTAATTCTTATTTTTCTTTTTTTTCTCTCGCAGACAGCACAGATTACACGGATTTTTCTGCGTAATCTGCGAGAAACAATTTCGCGCTGCAAAATTACTACATTATTATTTTAAAAATGAAATATTTTTTTTAAAAAATTTTAATGACGTTGATAATCAATTATTTACAGTGCCCAAGCATTAGCCGTCAATTATTGAATCTTCAGCTTCCGGAGGAAGGTGGCAATTCAATAATGGCGGCTAATGACTTTAAATAAAATTTCGTATTTTTGCGCCATGATTATAATCGACAATGTAATAGTAACCGACGAGTTTCTCAACGCCCGTTTCTGCTGCCAGCTCGCGCGTTGCAAAGGCGAATGCTGCGTGGCCGGTGACGCTGGAGCGCCTCTTGAACCGGATGAGGTTGGCATCATCGAGGAAAATATCGAGCAGATCAAACCTTATATGCGCCCGGAAGGCATCAAAGCCATTGAGGATAATGATGTTTACGACTACGACGACTTCGGCGGACTGACGACGCAACTTGTCAACGGTGAGGAATGCGCTTTCGTGTATTTTCATGAAAACGGAACGGCACTCTGTGCCATTGAAAAGGCTTATAACGAAGGCAAAATCGACTTCTGGAAACCTATAAGCTGCCATCTGTATCCGATAAGACTGCTGGAAAAAGACGGCTTCACGTATATAATGTATCACGAGTGGAGCGTGTGCGTGCCCGCGAAACGTTTCGGCGAAAAAGAAGGCATACCGCTGTACAAGTTCCTGAAAGAACCGTTGATAAGAAAATTCGGCGAAAATTGGTATCAGAGACTGGAAAAACAAATTTTTTCTAAAAAAAATTGATTTATTCCAAAAAAATTGCTTAATTTTGTAAGTTAATTTTCGACTTATAAAAATGAAGGTATTATTTATCCACCAAGAAATCACGCCGTATCTCAAAGAGACTCCGATGTCCTTGATTGGCAGATACTTACCGCAGGGAATCCAAGAAAGAGGAAAAGAAATACGCATCTTCATGCCGCGCTTTGGCAACATCAACGAACTGCACAACCAACTGCACGAGGTGATACGTCTTTCTGGTATGAATATGATAATCAACGACACGGACCATCCTCTCATCATCAAAGTGGCTTCGATTCAAAAAGCGAGGATTCAGATATATTTCATCGATGATAATGACGAGCTGTTCGCAAAGAGGAAGTTCACCACCGTTGATAAAAACAAGGTCTTTTTCGAGGATAACGACGACCGTACCATGTTTTTCTCACGTGGAGTTATTGAGACAGTAAGAAAGCTGAACTGGCCTCCTGACATCATTCATTGCCATGGCTGGATGACTTCTCTCGTACCTCTGTTCATAAAACGCGCATTCAAAGACAACCCGCTCTTCAGCGATTCTAAAGTGGTTTACTCGCTTTACGATGACGACTTTGAAGGCGCATTCCGCGACAGCTACGAAAAGAAACTGAAAATGCCGGGAATCATCGCCAAAGAGATAAAATGGCTAAAAAACCCGACATACGCCAATATTCAAAAGTCAGCACTTGATTTCTCCGACGCTATAGTGATGGCAAGTCCAAACATCAATCCGGAAGTGGAAAAATACGCAAGATCATTGAATAAACCTATTCTTGAATACCCTGGAGAAGAAAATTACGTTGATGCTTACAACGAATTTTACGATAAAATAAAATGAATATGAAATTTCGTGCACTGACACTTGTTTTATTGATAAGTCTGATAGGATTTTCTTGTAAAAAAACCACAAAAACAATAGGTAATAACTTACAACCTACCAATAACATTTTTGTAGACACAGTTTGGTTTAATAACTCGGATGACATTAAATCAAGCACATTTACCGTGCCTTCACTGAGCACCAAACAGGTGGGATATTCCTTCATCGGAAACATGAACGACCCGATGTTCGGCAATTCAAACCTTGACTTTTACACACAATTTTCATTAAGTACAAGCAGTTTGATATGGGGCGATGACGCTGTTGCCGACTCATTGGTCCTGAACCTGTGCTATAACGGTTATTATGGCGATACGACAGACAAACAGATAACTTTAAAAGTTTATGAGATTTCAGAACCGATGTATGCCGACTCAACTTATAAGTCTGACATGACATTGGAATGTGAGACGGAAGAGCTTGCCAACATGACGTTTGTGCCACGACCTCTTACACCTATAGATACCATTCTCGACAGAGGTGTTCTAAGCATCCCTATCAATGTATCTTTGGGTGAAAAGTTTATAGCAAGCGGCGTATATGAAACGAATGACGATTTTAAGGAAATGTTCAAAGGATTGCATTTGGTGTGCGATAAAAATGACGAGGCGGCATCTGTTGTTTCATTCAATCTGACTCACAGCTACACATATCTGCGCCTGTATTACCATAACAGCGAAGATACGCTGAGATATGACTTCACAATTTCCTCTTCTGATGTGAGATTCAATCATTACACACATGATTACTCAAATTCAGAAATCGTTTTCAACGACACCACCAACAACGAGAAACTGTATGTACAAGGAACTGCCGGAACAAGAACCTGGCTGAAGTTCCCGACAATTCAGGAATGGGCAAACTCATTGGACGGAAGTATAATAATAAACGAGGCTAAGCTGGTCTTGAAAGGTGCCGTGACAGATACGAGCATGTACGCCCCTCCGACAAAGTTAGTCGCTGCCGCAGCAAAGTTTGACACCGACACCACTTACATGATTCTCCCCGACCAATATATCAGTTCGGAATATTTCGGCGGCAATTACAACGCAGATGATGGCACGGTATGGTTCAGAGTCTCGGAATATGTACAGAATCTGATAAAAAACGGAACATACGCCACCGATTGCAACGGGCTGTTTATCTATGTAGACCAAGGTTCTTTGGTGCCGCATCGCTGGGCTTTCCATGGTCCTGAGAGCACCAGTACCGACGAAAGGATAAGTCTGCAAATCATTTATTCACAAATCTTAGAATGAAAAATATGAAAAAATTATTATTAATACTTTGCGTTTTTTTAGGTATGGCAGCACAAGCACAAAACGAGACAAAAGTCTTAATCAAGACAAACTACGGCGACATCACAGTGATGCTTTATGACGACACACCGCTGCATCGCGACAATTTCATCAAATTAGTTAACGAAGGATGGTATACAGGCTCTCCGTTCCACCGTGTCATCAAAAACTTCATGATTCAAGGCGGACAGAACGCTGACGGTCGTGTCGACCCGGGTTATCGCATCCCTGCAGAGATAAAAAAGAACCATTTTCATAAGAAAGGCGCTCTCGCTGCAGCTCGTCAGGCCGACCAGGTGAACCCTCAGAAAATGTCAAGCGGCTCACAGTTTTACATCGTCCAGGGACAGGTTCTCGACGAAGTGATGTTGAACAGATTTGAACAATATTATGGCAAAGCGTTCGGCGCAAAAGAGCGTCAGGCTTATATGAGCATAGGCGGCACACCGCATCTCGACGGCGAATATACCGTTTTCGGTGAAGTGACAGAAGGTCTCGATGTTGTCGATAAAATCGCAGCAGTGCAGACACGTCCGGGTGATGTTCCAGTAAAACCAGTCTCAATAATCTCAATGGAAATTGTAAAATGATTGACAAAATAAAAAAAATATTAGCTGACATTAAGGCGTTCCAAGCTGACAACAAAGAAGCGTTGGAGCAGTTCCGTATTGAATATCTTAGCAAGAAAGGCGTAATGACAGGACTTTTCTCTGATTTCAAACAGGTGCCTCCTGAGTTGCGCAAAGAAATGGGAATTCTCCTCAATGAGCTGAAAAATACCATTCAGGATGTTATTGAAGAGCAACAGAAGAAGTTCTTGACAAAAAACGAAGGCAAGGCAGACCTCGACCTCACTTTGCCTGTCTACGCCATGAACGGTTCGCGTCACCCGCTCTCGATAGTTAGAAACGAGATTAACGATATCTTCAAACGCTTGGGATTCGTGGTGGCTGAAGGTCCTGAAGTTGAAGACGACTTCCATGTGTTCTCAGCTTTGAACTTCCCTCCTGATCATCCGGCTCGCGACATGCAAGACACGTTTTTCGTGACAAAGTCACCGGATGTTGTGCTTCGCACGCACACTTCAAGCGTTCAGGTACGTGTGATGGAGCAGGGTAAATTGCCTATCCGCATCATCGCTCCGGGACGCGTGTTCCGTAATGAGGCCATTTCAGCGCGTGCACACTGCATCTTCCATCAGATAGAAGGTCTTTATATCGATAAAAACGTGTCGTTTGCCGACTTGAAACAGACATTGTATCATTTCGTACAGGAATACTTCGGTGAAGGTACCAAAGTGCGTTTCCGTCCGTCATATTTCCCGTTTACGGAGACATCAGCTGAGATGGATATCTCTTGTAACATCTGCGGCGGCGAAGGCTGCAACATCTGCAAACACACAGGATGGGTGGAGATTCTCGGCTGCGGCATTTGCGACCCGAACATCCTCAAGGCTTGCAACATCGACCCTGAAGAATATACCGGTTTCGCATTCGGTATGGGAATCGAACGTATAGCAATGCTGAAATATCAAATCAACGATTTGAGATTGTTCTTCGAGAACGATTTACGTTTCCTGAAGCAGTTTGAAAACGCTTGATTATCTTAAAAACCTTGATACTTCGGTACGATTGCCGTTGAGTATCAACATGGTTTTCCAGTTACTCTCGCCATAGAACTTCATTTCTATGGCTTTTTCTTTTTCCTGTTCCTCATAATTCGTGGCGTCATTGTCCTGATAATGATACAAACCGAGTGAATTGCCCTTTAAATCAGAGGAATAATACCATTCGTCGTCCACAACACCGTATTTGTTTCCGTTCATGAAATAGGCATATTTGCGTTGTTGCTTGAGCAAATCGATGCCGAATGTGCTGTTGTTGTAATCTATGCCCAAAAGTCCCATAACGGTTGGGAAAACATCTATTTGCGATGCTATTTGAGAGTTTGTTTCCGGCTCAATGAGGCTTGGAGAATAGATTATAAGCGGTATATGCACAAAATCCAATGAAATTGGGTAAGGTGTGGTGCAATGCCTTCCGTGATCGCCCAGAAACACGAAAATAGTATTGTCAAACCAAGGTTTTGCTGATGCTTTTTTGAGAAAATATCCTATGGAGAAGTCGGCGTATTCAATCAATTTATTCTCGTCGGTATATTCAGGATGCGGTGATGTATATATATCCGGCAAAATGAACGGAGCATGGTTGCTGACTGTTAAGATGTTGATAAAGAACGGCTTATCACCCCCATGTGTAGTTGCAATTTCATCAATCAAGTTGATTGAATGGTCAAAAAGCATATGGTCGGGAATGCCCCAGCTGTTGATTATTTCGTTTTTTGGATAGTCTTCCTCGGAAATTATTTTTTCAAAATCGTTGGCAAGAAAGAACCCGTAAATATTGTCGAATTGCTTGTCGTGCGGTATGATTGCCGCTGTTGAATAGCCGTTTTCCTTGAGCACCGAAGGCATGCTCTCGTATTTTCGCAATGGCGTTCCATACATCGGATTGCCGGGGTACATGGAAGGGTATGACATCAAAGTGCTGAAGATTCCATAGCAAGTTCTCGTGTTTTGTGCGAAAAAAATTGCTGAATAACAATGACTTATCGCATAGCGAGTCGAGAACCGGAGTTAAATGCTGCTCGTTTCCGAAATGTTCGAGGTTGACGGCTTTCATGCCTTCCATCAGAACCAAAACAACGTTGTAATTGTTTCTTTCTTTATCTGAAACCACCTTTCTGCTTAACGGGAAATCTTCGTTTTCAACTTCAATGCCAAGCTGTTTCCTTACTTCTGCAATGGCTTCTTCGGGTTCAATGTTGGAAAAATAATCGTTTTCAACATCTTCCATGGCGCTTGTTAGCAGAACATAATTCGGGTTCAATCCGAGTTGGTTTAGGAAATTGTTTGAACAGAAAAACGAGTCGTTGAGACATAAAGGAACATCGTCGAGATTTATGCGTCCGCGCATTCCAAAGAAAAGCAACACCGCCAAAACCACAGAACCTATTGATTTATAAAGGATTTCGCCTTTTTTAAACGATTTTGTCCCGTTGATTATTTTTATTATAACCCATATGAATAAAACCAATAATATAATAACAGGAATTATGTATATTATAAACTTTGGCTCGCCAAGAATCATTTTTATCACAGTTCCTGTTTGACCCAATTTCATATTATTTAAAGCAGAAATGTTGAAACGTGTGATAAATTCATTGTAATATGGTATATCTGCACCACAAACCAAGAAAGATAATGAGGAAAGTATGGAGATAAACCAAATTGTAAATATTCTTATAATATTATAAGTTTTTCCAACAAATTCAGATATTATAAAAATTATAACCGGTAAGGCGAGTATATAACAGGCAGTTGTGGTGTCGAATTTCCACCCGATTAAAAAAGCCTTAACGATTTCGCCGAATGAAGCGTTGTCAATTTTGTCGAAATTCGTGAATAGCAATATCAATCTGAAGATGAGAAATATTGCAATTAAAAGGCAGTAAATCTTGAAGGAAATTTTCAGACTTTTCATTTTTTCATGCTTGTTACGATGTCAATTTCATGCATTTCAATATCTTCGAGGAGCGCGTCTATTTTGCTATTCATATCTAAATCAATGACATAGGCGAGTTGGACTCCTTCGATATGTTTGATTTTTTCAAGATGTTTAGCGAGGTTTTCATCGTTGATGAAATTACGAATCACGATGAGATAGTCGGTGGCTGGAGAGAAGGTAACCCAGCGGCCTTCTGAGTTGGAAATCTCCACGAGGTTGTAGGTGTTGCAGTTTTCGCCACCGTCATAAAGGTAAAACGAGAACTCCAAACCGTCTTCGTTGACGATATCGGAATACTTTACAAGGTTGATATTCAACAACTTATTGATATGCCATGCAAGTTTGAAATCTTCGAGATGCGTGCAGATACCTATAATTTTTATGTCATCGAAAGGCTCGACGACTATTTTTTTCTTTTTCTTAACCATAACTTATTGTTTTTAAATGTCTTGCGACTCTTCTACCATTTGATGCCAAGTCTTCTCCGCTGCGAGTTGTTCGGCTCCTTTTATCGAGAAATCCACAGCCTGGCCATATTCTGTGCCGTCAATAATGACTTGGATGACATACATTTTGTCGAAACCTTCGCCTTTTGTGCCTGCGTGCTTGAACTCCACGTTATGTTTCTCTTTCTGTGACCATTCGAGGAGTTTGCTTTTGAAGTTTATGTCGTTTTTCTCAATGTCATCGATGTCGAGATGAATCAGGATGATGTGGTCGACGATGATTTTGTATGTAAAGCTGTAGCCTCTGTCGAGGAAAAGCGCTCCTGTAAATGCTTCGAAGGCATTACCGCCGATTGAGCGGAACTGAACGTGTTTGTCGTGCGATTTCGCGTACATCACCATCTTGTCGAAGCCGAGTTTCATTGAGAGTTTGTTCAGTGAGGCGCGGCTGACGATACGTGAGCGCATCTCCGTGAGGAAACCCTCTTGTTTGGTGGGATATTTCTTGAAAAGATATTCCGCCACTATGGAGCTGAGGATGGCGTCGCCGAGGTATTCAAGGCGTTCGTTGCTGATGGTTATGCCGTTTAACTTCTTGGTTCCCACCGACTTATGTGTGAAAGCAAGCTGATAAAGCGTAATGTTGCGCGGATAGAATCCGAACACATTATTAATATATCTTGCCAAATCTTTTTCGGCCTTGTTGTGATAACGAAAAAGACCTAACATCGTTAAATTTTCTTGAAAATGATACTTGCGTTGTGGCCGCCGAATCCGAAAGCGTTGCTGATTGCGTAGTTTACGGTTCTCTTCTTGGCTTTCCAGAATGTGAAGTCAATTTTAGGATCGATATTCGGGTCGTCGGTGAAGTGGTTGATTGTTGGCGGTACAATGTCGTTTTGGCAGGCGAGCACAGTGGAGATGGCTTCTATGGCGCCTGCTCCGCCGAGGAGGTGGCCTGTCATGGATTTGCCGGAGTTGATAGACATGTCGTAAACATGTTCTCCGAACACCGATTTGATGCCGAGGATCTCAGGGATATCGCCCGCTGGCGTTGATGTTCCGTGAGTGTTGATATGGTCGATGACATCAGGTGTGATGTTGGCTTCTTTCAGTGCGCGTGTCATGCTGAGCGCTGCGCCTTGTCCCTCAGGATGAGGTGCTGTGATGTGGTTAGCGTCGGCTGATTCGCCGCAGCCTACTATCTCGCCATATATCTTGGCTCCGCGTTTCATGGCATGTCCGAGTTCTTCGAGCACGAGGCATCCGCCGCCTTCGCCCATGACGAAGCCGTCGCGGTCGGCGTCGAACGGACGTGATGCTATTGTAGGGTCGTCGTTACGTGTAGAGAGGGCTTTCATCGCCTCAAATCCTGCCACGCTAATGGCGCATATAGGAGCTTCGGCGCCGCCTGCTATCATCACTTCGTTACGGCCGTAGTGGATATAACGGAAGGCATTGATTATTGCGTTTGCCGATGACGCGCAAGCCGAGACAGTGCAGTAGTTCGGACCTTGGAAACCGTATTTTATCGAGATATTACCTGCTGCGAGGTCGGGAAGTAGCTTTGGGATTGTGAAAGGGCTCACGCGAGGTGTCCCGTCGCCTCTTGCGTAGTCCACGTTTTCGAGGAAAAGACTTTCGATGCCTCCGATGCCAGATGCAAAGATAACACCGACTTCAGTGAAATCAGTGTTATCTCTGTTGATACCTGAATCTTGGATCGCTTCGTCCGCCGAAATCATGGCGAACTGTTCGAATAAGTCAAGTTTGCGAGCTTCTTTTCTATCGAAATATTGAAGAGGGTCGAAATCTTTTATTTCGCAGGCTATGCGGGATTTGAATTTCGACGCGTCGAAACGTGTTATCATTGTGGCGCCGTTAGCACCTTTGCAGAGGCCTTCCCAGTAATCCTGGACGTTTTTGCCGATAGGCGTGATAGCACCTAAACCTGTAATGACTACACGCTTCAACTCCATAAGTTAAGCTTTATGTTCTTCGATATATTTGATAGCGTCGCCGACTGTCTGGATATTCTCTGTCTGATCGTCAGGAATTGATACGCCGAATTCTTTTTCGAAGTCAAGGATCAATTCAACTGTGTCGAGAGAATCTGCTCCTAAATCTTGTGTAAAGTTTGCTGTTTCAACAACTTCTGATGGATCAACACCTAATTTATCAACGATGATTGATACAACTTTCTCTTTAATTTCTGACATTTTCAATAATTTTTAATTAATAAATCTTTTTTCTGCTCTAAAGAAAAACTCCTGCAAAATTAAGGTATTTTTTTGAATTGACAACAAAAAAATTGTCATTTTTGGGGTTTAAAAACGTAAAGTATTGAATATCAATGTAT
>R20__coassemble_428_pt1 | contig 31250 bp, 37 predicted proteins | sample R20__metabat2_high_PE_049 | metagenome-assembled genome bin R20 | reverse complement strand
TTTATTTAAATTATATCGTTCACGAAGCAAAATTACAAAATATTTTTATATCGTGTACGATATTTTTAAAAAAATTTTTTTTGATAAAAAATTTTATATCTTTGTAACTATCAATTATTAGTTTATGATACATATTAATGAAGAAGCCGGACGCTGTCTGTTGTGTGCCGACGCCCCTTGTGGGCAGAAGGCCGCCCGAGCTGTCCGTGCCCTGCGTTTCGAAAACACTTGGAAAGCAAAAGAGATTTTTGACCAGATGACCGAGGAGGAATTGCGAGAATCCGTTTTTCCTCGCCTCGTCGGCCATCTGCACCAACTATGACATGGTGGCGCGAGCCTTGGAAGCCGGCTGGGCTGGTGCTGTTCTATACCTCATTCGTGAAGAATGCGGTGAAAATACCAGTCATCCCTAAAATGACGCCGAATATCACTTCTATGGGCTCGGTGGCGATGTCGGCTTTTTACGCCAAAGCCGACGCCGTGTCAGCCATCAACACCATAAAGTCAATCACCAAGTCGCCCCTCGCCGAAGTGAACGGCAAGAGAACCGTCAGCGGTTATTCCGGCAAGGCTGTCAAACCTATTGCCTTGCGATTTATCAATGAGATTTCACAAAGTCTGCGTTACACCAACCATAACATGGAAATCAGCGGCATAGGAGGCATCGGACTGGCAAAGCGAATACCAATTAATTCATCAACCTGCTCTCGCCCCAAGTATACTGAGGATAAGCTTTCTTGAGGTCGTTAGCCGAGCCATCGACACCGCTGCCGCCGCTGGTGGCGAATACGTTGAGGGTCTTTCCGCTTAAGTCGTGAGCCTCGATGAAGGTGTTGACGATGGTAGGGGCGGTGTACCACCAAATCGGGAAGCCAATCCATACCACGTCGTAGTCGGCGATGTTGTCACAATGGCCTTTTATTGCCGGACGCGATGATTTGTCTTTCATCTCGATGGTTGAGCGTGAATTCTTGTCGCGCCAGTCGAGGTCGGCTGCGGTGTAAGGAACTTCGGGTGTGATTTCATAGAGGTCGGCATTGAATTCTTTTGCCAATTTTTGTGCCGCGGCTTTGGTTGTGCCGGTGGCTGAGAAGTAAACTACAAGTGTTTTCATGTTGTTGTCGTTTTTGTTGTTTTGTGAATATGCAGCAAAGTTAAAACCCAAAATTGCCGCAAGAATGATTATAAGTTTTTTCATTGTTAAATATTTTTTGCAAAAATACTAAATATCCAATTTGTAATACACACAATCCGCATCGCGGTAAAACTCTTTTGCGCCCCAACGTTGCCAATATTGATGCGTCTTGAGGCGATGCAGCACTGGAATGAAGACGAAATCGTAATCAGCTTTCATCTCAGGCATGATTGACATCAGCATGTCGTAGTTCAATCGTGTGCCACGATATTTTTCAGCGACGATGAACGAAAATACAGCGATATAACGCCGGGTGTTGAGGCTTTTTATCAGCTCAGGCTTGTCTTTTAGAATCTGCGGTGTCTCCTCCTCAATGCGATAATCACTCATATTAAGCAACCCTATCACATCACCGTTCCCATCTAAAGCTTTGACACTCAGAGGCCAGTTGAAATGCAGATTTTGCACCCAATCCTCGACTTCAGCGCGGTTGAAGCCATATTGACGCACCATCCAGTCAACGGTCAACGACGCGTCATCTTCAGTCATTCTTTGTAATATGTACGACATTGTAAGTCAATAGTATTTCAGGGTGATACGACAGTTTTGCTTGGCGAAGGCCAGGGATTCCCATGTCTTCTTCGCGGTTCAGATAGATATATTGCTCAGGCAGATGCTCGGCGAACTGCTGGTTGATGATGGCGAAAGCGCCTTCCACATGACGGTCGGCTTTCTCCACGCATACGTCGAATGTATCTGTTGTGACAGCGGCTCCGTAAGTGAAAGCCACCATACGCCCGTCCACAAAGATACTTCCGCCTATCATGCCAAGAGCGTCCCAATTCGAGAATATGGTCTCCATCACCTGTTTCTCAGCATCGATAGTGTCGTTGGCATCCTTTTCCTCCTGCCAAATTTCCATAAGTCGGCGGCATTCGTCGAAGAGTTCCGGCGTAAGAGGACGATATTCAAAATCGGGATGCTCGGCGCGGAAACGATGGATATGGTTGCGCTTGGCGTTGAGATGACTGCCGTGCAGTTCGGCCAAGTCGGTGCGACGATAGATATAATCGTATTGGTTGCGAACCGGCTCAACGGAAATTGAGTGTGAAGTTTGGAGTTGTGGCACTTGCGAGTCTTCAAGTCCAATCAGTGTCAAATCTCCATTGCTATCGTCTAATAAAGCTTCAGTCAGTTCCAACGACAACTCTTCTGCCGTACAAACCATATACGCTCGCTGGCCGTCGAAAGTATAGCGCAGCACCACGGCGTTTTCAAGCACGCACACCTCGGTGTAGTACCAAAACTGCCATCCAACAAGGTTAGCGAAGGTGTAGTTGCAGTTACGCCGCCCCGCGTGAAGCATCACTGCCTGCATCGCCTCGCGGTCGGAGAGTGTCAACTGATGAAACGAGAGCATTATAGATTACAGTTGCAACAGCAGCCAGTTCTGGGTGCCAATCTTCTCGATGAGTTCCACTGCGCCCTGGCTCCAGTAGAGGTCTTCCTCTTCGTCCTTCAGGTAGTCTTTCAGCAGGTCGTAAGTGGTAGGATCGTCCTTCACGCCTTCCATGCACTTCATCAGCAGCTCAACGCCAGGTTCCTGGATGGCGAGGTCGGCCTTGACATCTCCGCCAAGGTCGAGGATGCGCTCGGTGAACTTCTCTACCCAGCCCATCTCCTCATTGAAATGGCCGATGTACTTCTGTCCGAGTTTAGCGATGCCCTGTGCCTTGAAAATCAAGCCCTGCTGTTTGTGAACAATCGCACCTTCTGCCAGATGGGTTACGAAAAACTGTAATGCTTCAATTGATTTCTGTTTGTCCATGTTAATTAGATTTAATTGTTAATTTATTTAAATTATATCGTTCACGACGCAAAATTACAAAATATTTTTATATCGTGTACGATATTTTTAAAAAAATTTTAACAATTTTTCAATATCGTTTCCCATCATTTCCGGGCTTACCATCGGCTCGAAGCGGATGATGGTCTTACCGTCGCGTGAAACTAAGAATTTCCCGAAGTTCCACTTGATGGCGTCGCCGTTTTCGAAGCCGGTGCCAGTCTTCTTATGAATCTGCGTGAGCATGTCGCCGAACTCCTCGGTGCCTTCAGGGTAGCCTGCAAACGGAGCCTGCGCCTTCAGGTAAGTGTAGAGTGGGCTTTCGTTCTCACCGTTGACGTCGATTTTGTCAAAAATAGGGAAGGTCACGTTGTAAGTCAGCGAGCAGAAGCTCTGAATCTCGTCATTGGTGCCTGGCTCCTGACCCAAAAACTGGTTGCAAGGGAACGCTAATATTTCCAGTCCTTGGTCTTTGTATTTCTGGTAAAGCGCTTCGAGGCCTTCGTATTGTGGAGTGAGGCCGTATTTGCTTGCCACGTTGACAATCAGCAGCACCTTGCCTTTGTATTGGCTCATTGACACTTCTTTTCCGTCGATATCCTTGACGGAGATGTCATAAATACTTTGTTTTTTGCTGCAGCCTGTAAAGATTAGCATTGCGATGGCTGCGAATAGTAATAGTTTTTTCATTGTTGAATATTTTTCTGCAAATATATAAAAATGAATAGATTATCAGCAGAAATCTTGGTGTTTAGTCTTCTTTTTTTGCATTTGGCACTGCAAAGATTACAACGAGAACGCCTATGGCTCCGGCGATGGGGACAATGATTCCGGCTACTGAGCCTTTGGGGATAAAGACAAAGATGGAGAGCAACACCATCGTCACCATGATACCGCAAGCGCTGGCTTTTTGCGCGATGGTCATTCCGCCACGACGGTGATAGCCGCGGATGTAAGTCCCGAGCCATGACTTCAATAGCCAGTCCTGCAACCGTTGCGATGAGCGGTAGAAACACCATGAAGCCAACAAAAGAAATGGCGTTGTGGGCAGTCCGGGCACCACTACGCCCAAGGCTCCAAGACCCAAACTAAGCAGTCCCAATGCTATTAGTAATAATTTTTTCATTGTTGCTTAGTTAACAAATCGCAAATCTTATCTTCTCTTATGACTTTGGGAGCTGATTTTCCTGCCAAAACCAGCACTTTCTTGCCATTGCGGTAAATGTGAAGTTGTCGTGAACGAACCACGGCTGTCAATTCTGGGTCATTCTGCAGTGCTATCCAAATACGATGATATTCGCCATCCTCCTCAAATAGCTTTTTTTGCAAGTGCGAGCACATATTGGTAGTGTCGATTGTCATATTATCCCACATATTTTAATCCAACTATTGAAAGAATCAGCGTTGTCAGGAAAAATATCCTCCAAAACGTTGCCGGCTCATGAAAAATAAAGATGCCGATAATGACAGCCCCGACAGCTCCGATGCCAGTCCAGACGGGATAAGCAACGCCGATGGGAATGGTCTGTGTGGCTTTCGCCAAAAGTACGGCACTTAGAACATAGAAGAATGCAAAGCCTGCTATCCAAGCCCAGAATTCGGTGCCATCAACAAGTTTGGTTTTTCCTAAACAGAAGGCGAAGGCGGTTTCGCAGAGACCTGCTATGATGAGGATGAGCCAGTTCATTTCATCAATACTTTTTATTGATACTTAGTAAACTGGTATTTTTCTCTCAGTTCGGCTTGTTTTTCAGGAGATAGTGATTTAATGTAGGATTTCCAGCCTGGGCAGAAGTTGATGTGCCAACGCCAGAAGCGGCCTGTCAAAGATTTAGGTTTAGCGTCATAGCGAGTTCTAATTTTGCAGTTTTCACAAGGATGTGCCATATTGTTATTTTTTTTGCAAAGATATAAATTTTTTATCCCATCACAACATCTAAAACCATCATCAGCACAAAACCTATTGCAAAACCGATGGTACTCAGGTTGGAATGCTCACCTGACGATGCCTCGGGTATCAGCTCTTCGACCACCACGTAGCACATTGCGCCGGCGGCGAAGGAAAGCATGTAAGGTAGGATAGGGGTGAGCCAGGAGGCTAAAAGCACCACCGCCAGACCACCCAGAGGCTCGACGATGCCGCTGAGCGAGCCGAGGAGAAACGAACGTCCTTTGCTGTTTCCCTCAGCGCACATCGGCATGGAGATGATGGCGCCTTCGGGGATGTTTTGTATGGCGATGCCGAGTGAGACGGCTATCGCGCTGGCTATAGTGACGTCGCCGACACCCTGCGAGGCGGCAGCGAACACCACGCCGACAGCCATGCCCTCAGGCAGGTTGTGGATGGTGATAGCCAACGCCAGCATCGCGGTGCGCGACAGCTTCGAACGCGGTCCTTCAGGAGTGTTGGCTCCTAGATGAAGGTGAGGCGTGAGCTCATCTAAAAGCAGCAGGAAGCCTACACCTGCGAGAAATCCTATCGCTGCGGGCAACACCGACCATGCGCCTCGTCCGGCCTCCATCTCGATCGACGGGATGAGCAGCGACCACACCGAGGCGGCCACCATCACGCCCGAGGCGAAGCCAAGCAACGACTTCTGCAGCCTCGGCGACATGTCTTTCTTCATGAAGAAGACAAACGCCGCACCGAGCATGGTGCCAAGAAGAGGAATCAAAAGACCTATAGTGATGCCCATTTTATACCTTATTTATTCATCAGCCTGCTTTCGCCCCATTTGTACTGCGGATAAGCTTTCTTCAGGTCGTTGTAAGAATCCTTTACATCGCTGCCGCCGCTGGTTGCGAAAACTTTTAACGTTTTGCCGCTGAGGTCGTGGGCTTCGATGAAGGTGTTGACGATAGTCGGTGCGGTGTACCACCAAATCGGGAAGCCAATCCACACCACGTCGTAGTCGGCGATGTTGTCGCAATGGCCTTTTATTGCCGGACGTGACGATTTGTCTTTCATCTCGATGGTTGAGCGTGAGTTTTTGTCGCGCCAGTTGAGGTCGGCGGCGGTGTAAGGCACCTCAGGTGTGATTTCGTAAAGGTCGGCGTTGAATTCTTTAGCCAGACGTTGTGCAGCGGCCTTTGTTGTGCCGGTTGCTGAGAAGTAAACTACAAGTGTTTTCATGTCTTTTTTGTTATTTTCTTGTGAATATGCAGTAATATTTAGGCCTAATATTGCTGCAAGGATGATTAAAAGTTTTTTCATGAATGATATTTTTTGCAAAGATATGAAAAAAAACAAAGCGCAGCCATAAAGCTACGCCTTGAGAACAAAGTAACTAATTGTGTTTAATAGGTTTTCATGTGTTTTTTGCCGTTTTGGATATAAACTCCACGATAGTTTTCAGGAATTTCGTTGCCAAGACAGCGGCCTTCGATGCTATAAACGCGACCGTCGTTCATCTGTTCGTCGAGATAGTTCTCGCCAACGCCTTCGCCTTCGCTGATGGTGCCATTGCCACTGAGGCTGCCATAGGTTAAATTGTACCCGCATTTGTAGATGGTGCCGTTGTTGACGAGCACATCGACGTATGAGTCGCCAGTAAGACTCCAGCTACCGTTGCTGTTGACTGTCACTGTTGATGACAAAGCGTTATTATCGGCATCCATCATGCCTTTCCAGATGACATTGCTGCCTACGGTCACTGTCACGTTGCTGTAAGAGTCAGCATCCACTGTGCCTTCATATACCCAGCTGCTTTGTGTGGTGTTGAGCACGAGGTTGCCAGTGCCGCCGTGAGTGCTCCATTGGGTGTTGTAATCGACGTACATCAATTTGCCGCTTGCCACGCTTAAAGTTACATCGGTGAGGGTGAGTGTGCCCACGTTCTTTGTCGGAACCTCGCAAAGCGGAGCGTCAGAATCGGTTGTCGTCAGCGATGACGAGGTGACGGTGATGTAGGCGTTTTCGCCCTGTGCATCGCCCGAGCCGCTCTGGAGCATCATCAGTCCGCGCTCGCTGCTACCGCTGGTCATAGAGCAGTTGTTGATGATGACGCCGTTGTCGCCTTCCACGTCGGCAATCTCGCCTTGTTCTGACACGCCGATGAGATCGTTGGCGGTGATGGTGCCTGTGGAATAAAGCACCGCCGAGCGCATGCCTTGTGCCGTCGCTGTGCCGCCTGTCACGGTGACGGTGCCGCCTCCACGGTCGGTGGCGATGGTCGAGCTCGTGGCTCCTTCAGTGGTGATGTTCACGTTGGTGGCGTTGATGATGCCCTCGTATGTGGCGTGAAGTCCGCGCGACACGTTGGAATAGTTATGAATCGTCACGTCGTTGACGTTGATGGTTGCGCCGCGCCAGGCAAAGACGGCATTCGAACCTATCGCCTGTGTGGTGATGGTGCCTCCGTTCATCGTGATGACTGAGGTGGCGTTCAAACCTTTGGCATAAACAGCCGAGTTGATGCCGTAGAAACTCGTGGCATCGCCGTCGTTGCTGTTGGTGTCGCCGCTTTTTGTTATGGTACAATTGTCGAGAGTGAGGTTGCCGCTCGTCACCTGAACCACGTTGTAGTCGGAGCTGGTAGTGCTGATAGTCTCACCAGTCAATGTGATTGTCGAGCCGTTGCTGAGAATGTAAGCGGCTCCATCCGGAATGGTGTCGGTGCTGCCACCAGGGCCTTGTGCCATTGTCGCGAAGCACATCATAAGCATCGCAAAGAGAAAAGTAAGTTTTTTCATATTATTAAAATTTGATGTTATAATTTTACAAAATTATTCTTATTTCCCTGGACCCGGGCCCGGACCTGGATTGCTGCCGTTGTATTGTGTTAGCGAAACATTGGAGCCTCCGCTGACAGTGGCGTTGAGATAGCAGTTATTGTCGAAAATGCCAGTGCCGCTGCTGACTGTGATGCCGCTCTTCATTGTCGGTGTCGATGAGGCAGAGACAATCATCGAGTATCCGCCGCCGCCAGGACCGCCACCAGGACCGCCGCCAGGACCGCCACCGCTGATCGACGGGGTCTTGAATGCGGTGACAGTACTGCCGTAGGTCATCGAATACCATGTGTTGCCGCTTACCGACGAGGCTTGATAACATGTTTGCGAGAGCTGGCTGCCCGACTCTATTCCGCCGACGGCCATGATAGTGCCGCCATTGATATACAGTTTCTTTCCTCCTTCGGTGTTGGCGTCAAGAGCCACCTCGGGTGACGACGCGCCGATGGCATATACCAGTCCTCCGTTAATGTAGAAGTTGCCGTTGGCATCCATGCCGTCGTTGTTGGTGGCATGTGAATAGACATAGCCGTCGGTGATGGTCAAATCCTGTCCGGAATTGATGCCGTCGTCGTATGCGTTGACATAGATTTCTCCACCGCTGATGTTAAGATAATTCTTGCTTTCAATACCTTCGGCGTTATGTCCGCTGGTGGTCACGTTGATGTCACCGCCGCTGATGGTCATGCCTCCGCTGTATGTCGTGGTGCTGCCGGAAGTGTCCTTCACACCGGCTTTCACTCCTTTAGGTGAAGAATAGTAGTTGTTGCTGATCTGGTCGGTATCACCTGTGTAGTTGAGGTTTTCGTTTGTGCCGTCGTTATAGTAAAGCCCTCCCGTAGTGACCACGGTGATGTCGCCACCGCTTATGGTCATGATGCCGTCGCATTTCATGCCTTTGCCACCCGAGCCTGTTGATGTGAGCGTGATGGTGCCTCCGCTGATATCGATGTTGCCGTCAGCACTGATTCCGCAAGCGGCTTTAGTCTCCAGGTCGTCTTCATCCCAAGTGCCGTTGCCGCTGGTTGTCACGTTGATAGCAGGCTCTTCCGAGATGTAAATGTCACCCTCGCTTTTGATGCCTTTGGCTGCTAAAGCCGTGCAATTGATGGTGATGGTACCGCCTTCGATATAAATGTTGCCCGAATCCTCATCCTCATGGTTGGTGGTCATGCCTGTTGAAGTGTCGCCGTCAAGGTCACATTGCAAGCCGTCGTCGCCGGTGCCGCTGATGTTGATTGTACCGCTTTCCATCAGGAAATACTCGTTACACGAGATGCCGTCGCCCACTGCCGAGGTAACGTTGATAGTGGCGTTCTTGACAGAGATGTATTCACCTGACTTTATGCCGTGTTTCACGTTGCCGACGATGTTGAGAGTGCCGTTCTGCTTGAACTCGGCGTGACCTTTCACGTAGAGACAGCCTTTCTGCGAGCCGCTTTCCGCATCGACAAGAGTGTTGGTGGTGCCGTTGATGACCTTCACGTTGATGCGTTTGCCGTTTTGGATATGTACGGCAGCGCCACTATAAACAGGAGTTACGTTTGTCAGAGTCAATCCGTTTAATTCAATGGTCGCCTTGTAAGAACCCGACATGTAAAATTCGCCGTCACTCGAGGTGCCGCTGAGCGTGTATGTGATTTCCTGGGCGAGGTCATCGCTCTGCGCAATCGAGATGTGCGCGCCTTCTTGGGTTATGGTAAGATACTGAGCCACATTGCCTGCCACGGTGATAGTCGCCGTCGAGCCGTTGTAACCAATTTCAACGGTATTGTCGGTGACGCTGGTGTAATCAACAGTCATCCCGTCGATTTCATCAAGGGAAAACTCCTTATTAATTATAGTCAGCGTACTGCCGTCGGAATATGTCATGTCGTCAGTCTGACTTGACGGAAATTTATATGTGACATTGCCAACATTGACGTTCAAAGTCTGCGCTCCGGCTGCTATCGTCAGCACAAAAGCCGCCATCAATACTAATATCCTTTTCATTGTACTGCGATTTTAACTGTGTTTGACTTCGTTTTCAAAATATAAAGACCTTTGTCTAATGTTTTCAAAGCCTCGTTGGCATCGGGATATTTCCCGACATAAATTCCCATAATGGTAAAAACAGAAACTTCGCCTGATTCTGTTGAGAAAATTTCGTCGATGCCAGTTGTGTTTTCATAAAAAAACATTTTGTCCAAATCAGTAATGGTAAAAGTCTGTGTCTCTTCGCTGTTGGTCACTACCAACTGGCTTCCACTGATTTCCATAGTCAACGATTCAACCGACATGGCGTGAATTGTGCCGTCGGCCGTTTTAAACAACAGATACGGATAGCCGTCAGCTCGCATAGTCAGCACTGCAATGACAGCCAATAATGTTAAAAACAGTTTTTTCATAATATTAAAATTTTAATTTATAGATTTCCCTAATTTGCATCGACAAAATTACAACAACCATCTAGTTATCTTTTATCAATTATGCCGAAAAATTGTGCAAAAAGTCTGATTAAAATAAAAATATTGAAAAAAATATGTATTTTTGCACTATGAAAAGAAATAAGACAGCGCCGCATCCGATTAACTTGAATCTACAGAGAATCAAAGACGATGGAATTGTGGTTTTAGACGATGTTCATGGCATACCGACTGGCGACGAGCCGTTTGTTTCGCCCGATTACGTTATTTGCATTGGTCATAAAGGTCATATAGATTTGATGTATGACGTGTTTCCAGACTATTCGGAGAGATATACTGTGGGTGTGATTTTTCCGAACCATAGCGTCCGGAAAACCATGAAAACCGATGATTATCTTGCCACTCTGATAGTTTTGGATGCTTCGGTGCTTAATGATCCGATGGTGCAAATCATCAATCATATGCGTTACCATTACGAGCCGCATCCCAATGTGAAACTCGATAAGCATGAATACAATGAAATAATGCATGTGGTTGAGCTGATGCGCGAGACTGTGCGTCTAAACCTTCCCGGCCGTCGGGCGTTAATGTCGCGTCAAGTGGAGTTTTTGCTGCGACTGTTGGGTACTTATCGTAAAAACAGATTAAATGAAGAGAGTCCTGACAAGCGAGTCAGCATCCAGTTTCATTCCAACTTGAAAAAGCACGTACATCAGCATCACGATGTGGAATTTTATGCCAGTCTTGCCTGTCTTACGCCCAAGTATTTCAGCACTGTCATCAAGCAGGAGACGGGACACAACGCCGGCTATTGGATTCGCAGCTATATCATTGCTGAGGCAAAGATGCTGTTACATGTCCGTCACGACCTCCCGATACAGGCCATCGCCGATATGCTCGGTTTCGAGGAACAAACCGCTTTCAGCCGCTATTTCAAGCGGGAGACGGGGTTGTCGCCGACGGAATTCCGGGGCTAATTTTCCTAAACAGAAAGCGAATGCGGTTTAGCAAAGGCCGGCGATAATTAAGATTATCCAGTTCATTTCCTTTTCCTATTGTATTTCGCTTTAACTATCTCGATTAATTATTTTCCGCAAAGATATGAAAAACTTCCTTCAGCAATAATAGCAGCGGTGCCTCCGACGAAGATGTTTCCATCGGATTTGATGCGGGTGGCGATAACCGATGGCCGTCCCATTGCCTCGCCCTGGATGAAGGCGCATTCAGCCTCAGTGCCGAGGTAGCCGTTTTGTTGCAAATAATATGTCAGCGAGGCGTTGGCAGTGCCTGTTGCCGACTCCTCCGGTATGTCGTACAATGGCGCGAAGTCGCGCACATGGGCGGTGTAGCCGTCGTCGCCGAAAGCAAAGACGTGGAAACTCACAGCATCGTATTTCTTAGTGATTTCAGCGATAGCCTCCATGTCAGGCTGAAGCGACTGCAATGTTGCCACATCGGGTAACGGAATCATGAGGTCGGGCAAGCCGGCGGAGACAATCTGCACAGGGAGGTTTGGGGTCGTTTGTTTTATCCCCAATGCTCGGTAAATTTCTTCAGTGTCTTCAACGGTTGCCACTATGCGCGGCTGTGCCATCTGCATCAGCACTTTTTCACCTGCTTCGATGGTCAGGTCGCCGGCTTTGGTGTGGCAGAGACATTGTCCCGATGCCAGTCCTTTCTTGTGAAGCAGGAAAAACGAGGCTATAGTGGCGTGACCGCACAGCTCCACCTCGGCTTTCGGGGTGAAATAGCGTATCGTGAACTCTTGTTTGCCGTCGCGCCGCACAAAAGCCGTCTCCGAATAGCGCAGCTCGGCAGCGATTTTCAGCATCAGATCCTCTTTCGGGAAAGAGTCCGAGTCGAGCAGCACCACTCCGGCAGGATTTCCGCCGAAAGGCTTGTCGGTGAAAGCGTCAACGATGAAGTAGTTCATAATGATATTTTAGAGATTAAGAATCGTCTTGCCGACGTTGGTGAGGTGGTCAGCCACACGCTCGGAGTTCTGTGCCAGCGACAGATATTCCGCTCCGACTGATGGCGTGCACACTCCACGCACAAGGCGTTCGATATGGTGTTTCTCCATCAGGTCTGTGTAGTCATCGATAGAATCCTCGATAATGTTGGCGCGTTCGAGAGCCTCGTGGTCGAGCTTGTGGTAAGCGAGCATAATCTCATTATACAAATCCACGATAAGCTGCTCCATCTTCTTGATCTCCACCACGGCATCATCAGAGAATTTAGCGTTCTGTCCCTTGAGTGCGTCGGCATATTCGACGATGTTTTCAGCGTAGTCGCCGATACGCTCGAGGTCACTCACGGTGCGTATGGTTGTAATAAGATAACGTTGGTCAAAACTGTTGAGGCTCTTGCATGAAAGCTTTACCGAATAATCAACCAGTTCTTTGTTAAGATAATTCAGCAATATCTCGGTTTTTCGGAATTGTTCCACCTCGCTGTAGTCCATGGTGGTGATGATATGAATCGACCTTTGGAAGTTCTGTATGGCGAGTTCTGCCATATTTTCGATTTCGGCCTTCAGCTGGCGGATAGCGACTACAGGTGTGCTCAGCATCTGTTCGTTGAGATAACGCAGATGAGGCTCGTCGCTTTTTTCTTCAGGCGATTCTTTCACTATGCGGCAAGCTAGGTTCACCAAGGCATTTGTCAACGGCATAGCTACCAACATGGTGCTGATGTTGAAGATGGTGTGGAACATAGCGAGGTGTATCTGAGGCGCTGAAGGGAACATCCTGTCAAACAGAATTCCAAACGTCCATTCATTGCCTGTTGTCACGCGTAACAGGAATCCTATCAGCATGAAGATCGCCACACCCATGATATTGAAAATCAGGTGTATCATGGCTGTTCGTTTCGCTGATGTGCCACTCGTCACGCCGGCGATGATGGCGACCACGCATGAGCCGATGTTGCTACCCATCGTCAGGTAGATGCCTTGGTCGAGTGTCACCAAGCCCGAGACGACCATAGTGATTGCGATGGATGTCATCACCGACGAGGATTGTATGATGGCTGTCAGGATGGCGCCGACCAATACCAGCAGCACGGCGTTGTTGATGCTTGCAAGAAACTGTTTTACAGCGTCGAGAGCGGCAAATTCATCCATGGCGTTTGCCATCATCGAGAGACCGACAAACAGCATTCCGAAGCCTGTCAGTATGCCCCCGATCTGCTTGGTGATATTGCGTTTGCTGAACAGCGTCATAAACGCTCCGATGCCTGCAAAGGCCGCAAAGATGATTGTCGTGGAGATGCTGTTCTTGCCGAACATTCCCAACGCCACCAGCTGCGCAGTAACTGTGGTACCGATGTTGGCTCCATAGATGATGGTGGCAGCCTGTGTCAACGACAGTATGCCCACGTTGACGAAGCCTATCACCATCACCGTGACGGCGCCGCTACTCTGAATGGCGGCAGTGCCCACAGTGCCGATGCCTACGCCGAGCCACTTGCTCTTTCCTGTCTTTGAAAACAGCTGCTTCAACCTTTTCGACGACACCGCCTCGAGATGGGTGCTCATCATCTGGCAGGCTACAAGGAACACACCTATGCCTGCCATCAAGGTCAATATTGCAGTTAGAACGCTTGAAAAACTAATCATAATGAACTATAAGCTTTGTGGTTTTAAAATGTTCTGCAAAGATAATAAAAAAATCATCCCATTACGACATGTCTTTCTTCATGAAGAAGACGAACGCCGCACCGAGCATGGTGCCAAGAAGTGGAATCAAAAGACCGATAGTGATGCCCATATTTTGCAAAGAAAGTTTATTTATTCCATATAAACTACAAACTTTTCGAAATCAAACACGGCATCTGTTGTAATGACGATTTTTGAAGTCTTTTCATATTTTCTTAATTTTAAAGAAACTCCGAAAAATTAATAAGTCATTGCATTATGATTTACCACCATCATGGCTGTTTTCCCACTGCTGAACTTTACAAAATATGTGCCATCAGGATAATGCATGGTAGAGATGCGCAGTTGTTCACTTTCAGTTTTAAACTCATCAATTTTTTGACCCAATGCGTTAAAAATCATGACAGTGCCGAGGTTTTCGCCATTTATTATTATAAAATTGTTGGCAGGATTAGGGAACAATGACAGTTTTTGCTCGTGGCTTTCGTCAGTATTGTCGAATTGACCGTTGTAGATTAGCGCCGTTTCGAAGGTGCCGGCAGAGGTGTTGATGAAAATTTTCCCTTCTTGAACGCCTTTTGAATCGTCAACATACACATTGATTGCGGCATTTATTCCACTTTGCATCGTCAGTCCGCCATTGGTGACATCTTCATCTTTATACATGCATCTGATTCCGAATGTTTGGTCTGTAGAAAAAGAATTGATAGTCACATCTTCGGCTGTCAGATTTGTAAATGCAAGTCGTCCAGGGGTGATATTTCCATTTACATTACTGACGAATACGGTGTCTGTTTCGACGGTCATCTGACCGGTGCAAGGGTGGGGCTGCAGCCCGCCATATTGGGCAAGTGCGTTTATGATGTCGTCTGTTGCGAACGGATACAGTTCCATGTGTCCGTGTATTGTGATGCTGCGGTCGGGCATGATGAGAATGAAAACATTTGCCATCTCTATGCCGTAGGTCAGCTCTATCTCTTCGCCGCCGCCATCAGCGCCAATAGTGGTGTAGGCTATGTTGTATCTGTCGGTCCATGCCTGGCATTTGATGTCGGTCTCGCGGTGAGAAATCTCCATGAAATGGACATCGTGCATGTTGCACCCCATAATGCTGAACGCTTCGTTCATAAAAGGAACGAGTAGTCCGCACATATAGCTATCCACGAAGAAATGGATAAAAACCGACTGTCCGCTGTCGAGAATGTCGAAAAGATGAATGTCATTGCCCTTGTAGTCTTTCGCGATGAAATCGACGGCTTCAGGCAACGGGCACACCTGAGCGTGAACTTTGACGCCGAGGAGCAAGGCGATAAGGAATATTGCTATTTTTTTCATATTGTTTTATTTTTTGCAAAGATACTAAATTAAATGATTTCACCATAATATTATGATGAAAATTTCTCCAAATCACCATTTTTAATGATATTTGGATAAATAAGAAGGTATCTAATTTTGCATCACGGGAATTAACATGTTTTTACGGTAAACTGTAGTTAAAAATAGCTTTACCGAATAGTCAACCGGTTCCTTGTTGAGATAATTCAGCAATATCTCGGTTTTTCGGAATTTTTCAAGCTCATTGTAGTCCATGGTGGTGATGATATGAATCGACCTTTGAAAGTTCTGCAAGGCGAGTTCTGCCATGTTTTCAATTTCGGTCTTCAGCTGTCAGGATGACACCGCCTCGAGATGGGTGCTCATCATCTGGCAGGCTACAAGGAACACATCTATGCCCGCCATCAAAGTCAGAATCGCAGTTATAACGCTTGAAAAACTAATCATAATGAACTCTTAGCTTTGTGGTTGAAAATCTTCTGCAAAGATATAAAAAAACTTCCTTCCGCAACCACTCCGGCTGGATTTCCGCCGAAAGGCTTGTCGGTGAAGGCGTCAACGATGAAGTAGTTCATAAATCCATTTTCTGTAAATATTTTTAATCTTTACTTAATCTCTCAATCAGTTCTTTATGCTGCGGATATTGCTTCAAAAGGTCGGATTTCTTTGCCAACTCGAAGTTTTCAAAGCTGAACGCCGGACCGACAGCGCAGCCGACAAGCGAGAAGCCCTTTTTACCTGGCAACTCCGCCGCAAACCATTGCTCCGGCATGATGACAACCTGCATCTCACCTTCAGGCGACAGGTTGTGAACGCTTAGTTTGCCGTCTGCATCGATGACATAAATGTTCAAAGGCTCGCCGTCGTGATAATACCAGATTTCAACAACATCGTGCAGGCGGTGAAAAGCCGAGAAGTCCTCATCGCAGAGCATATAATAAATGGTCGATATGGTCTTTTTACCAGTCTCGTCATTTCCATAAAGCTGACGATAATAACCGCCTTCAGGATGCGGCAACAGACCAAGTTTTTCGATATAGTTCTGAATTGTCATAATCAGATTGTTTACAAAACCGTAACTTGTTCTGTATTAACGCCTTTGGCTGTCTCAACTTTGATGAAGTACAACCCTGCCTCGTGTTTGCTGAAGTCATATTCGAAAGCGTCGCCGCTAACTGATGTTTCAAGGATTATTTCTCCTAAGACATTGAAAATGCTGATGTTTTGGATGTTTTCCGCCTCGATTTTCACTATGCCTTTTGTAGGATTTGGATAAACCGCTGTGACGACGGATTCGTTCTCATAAACCGCGGCGCAATCTTCAACGATTTCAGAAAAACCATTCGTTTCCATTGGGTCGTACCATTGAGAGTTCAGATAAGCATTGCCGCATTGGCAAGGAACGGTGAGAGTTTGAACGCCAAATTCGGCAAACACCTGACATCCGAACTCGTCGCCAAGAGTGGCAGGTGAGGTTGCCAACGACACAACTTCTGAGATATTAGAGCATTTTCTGAATGCCCAGTCGCCGATGTAAGAAACAGCCTCGCCGACTGTCAGTGTGCCGTCGAATTCTTCGCACTGTAAAAATGCGCTTTGCTCTATGGTAACCACAGAGTTCGGAATCATCAAATTGCCAGTGAGACCTGAGCAATAGGCAAATGCCTCGTTTCCGATGACTGTCACGGCATAGTCTGTGCCTTCGTAACTCACCGTTTCAGGGATGTTTAACTCCCCAGTCGCTTCGGTGCCTTCGACATGTCCTGTAACCGTCACTGAAATCTCGTCATCATTGACACGATAGTTCAAATCACCGACTGTAAAAGTCACTGGAACGGGCGGCTCAATTCCGTAAGTCATGAACAGGCAGGTCGGGTCATAGCTGTTGCTTCCGTCAAAGAGCGGTCCCATGTTGGTGTAAGCTCCAGTGTTGGGGTCAAGCTGATACACATTGCCGTAGTACACGCCGAACAGTTCTCCTGTGAGCATGTCAAAAGCCATTTTTATAGGCAAATCAATCGGGTTGATTACTGTCAGTTGTGCGTTAGCAAGATTCAAGATGCCAAACTCACCCCAAGAACTGATCATATAAGCGATGCCATCCATATTGATAGCCAAATTGAAGCCGTCATGCTCTATCATGCCATGGTCTTGCATGTTTCCTGGATTAGCCGGATCGAAGCTTTTCAGATGCTCATTAATAATGATATAAATCATTCCGTCGGCTGGGTTATACGACATATCATTGATATAGGAGAGGCCTGAAACCATCACCTCCGGTGCCTCAATGAAATTATTTGTGGCATTGACTCTTGACCTGCAGATGTTATATCCGTTGTCGTTGTTCACACTCCACACATAACCGTCGGCAAAGGTGGCGGTCGTCGCTGCAGGTATCACATCCGATGCCACGGACACCGAGCCTAAATCCTGCATGGTGAAAGTGACATACTCGTATTCTGCCGGGTTAGGCGGTAAAATGTATCCGTACCAATTGGCTGTTGACGAAGGTCCTGATTGTGCGTTGACAATGCCAGTCAACAGGAATATGATTAGAATTAGGTATGAGAATTTTTTCATAATTATTTATTTTGTAATTATCGATACTTTGTAGTCATCAGTTTTTCACAAATCTTACGACTAAGCCTTCAGCCTTAACTGTATAGATGCCATTGGCAAGTTCGCTCACATTGATTTTGCCTTCGTAACGCTGCTGCATCACCATGCGGCCTGTCATGTCGAAAACGCTGACTGCTGTGCCTTCAATAACGTCAAGATAAAGGACGTCGGTTGTAGGATTTGGCCAAATCGCGATACTTTCCGCAGTCTGTTCGTCAATGCCGATGGTAGGGTCGGTAACATAATAATTGATGGTCAATGCCATGAATTTGCCTAAAGCAGTGACATAGCCTTGGGCTAACGGCGCAGCGTCTCCATTATAAAAGACTGTTGTCGCGTCAGTAAAACAATATCCATCTTCAGGTGAGATAGTAATAATCATGTAATACGAAAGGTCTTCATTGTTGAAAACATCCTCTTCGGTAAGAGCACCGTTGGTAGTGCCATCTGACCAAAGCCAATCAACGGCATCAATGTAATAATGTGCGTCTGATGCCACCTCCAAGGCGAAATCCGGATGCTCGCCCCATTCAGGAGCAGTGAAGCCTTCCATATAAATCTCATCGATGACCACTGGTGCAGGAGGAGTCGCTTCCGACACCATGAACAAGCCTGCAAGCTGTGTTCCGGCACCAATCTCGCCGATCAGAGTAGCCTCACCGGTTTCTGTGTTCACCTGGTAAAAGCCGTGGTCGGCAGTGGTGGCAAACTGTGCCCAGAAAAGCTCGCCTGTCTCGAGGTCGAACGCCATGCTCTGGGTGTACCACACCTCTTTGCCTGTTGCTCCGACAACGGTGGTGCTGGCATCGCTGAGGTTTATTTGATGCAAGTTGCCGCCTTCGTAAGCCACACCATAGGCCTGTCCTTGCGCGTTGATGGCAAGAGTCCACATCTTAACGCCAAACATTCCTAACGTTTCCACCTCTAAAGGCGCTGCAAGGCTCGAACGTTTCAAATACATATTGTACTGACTGTCCTGACATAAATAATACATCATGCCGTCCGCCGGATTGTAAGCCATGTCGATATACAGGTTGTATTGCTCCAAAGTCGGCACAACAGTCTCATAAGCGCCGATGGTTTGTGTCGTTTCATCGAAAGGTGCCTTGCACAGGCTTCTTGTCTGGGTTACGAACCACACATATCCGTCCAGGTAGGTGGCGGCCCAAATGGTCGGTAATGTTTCTGACACTGTCTGTACTGCATCGGGGTTCTGCGTGTTGAAACTTACAAAATGGTTTTGCCAACTCGCTCCGTCTGAAGTGTACAAGGCATATCCGTACCATTGTGCGTTTGAAGCGTTAGCCATTCCGAAAATTGCCGTAAACACTACGGTCAGCCATAAACGTAAAGTCTTCTTCACATTGGCGAGGCATTGGTTGCATATCATGACGTCGACTTTGAATGTTCTTGTTTTCATATTTATATCATGTTCTTATTAGAATCCTGTCCAGAATTTTTCCCAGAAATGGTGCTCCATCTCTTTCCATGTCTCGGCTGTCGCCGCTTCAAAGTCGGCGGTATATCTGTTGAGCGCCTTGATGGCTTCGTCTCTTTCGCCTTTCTTGAGGAGTTTCTCGACTTTCTTCTCTAACTCTGGCATCTCTTCAAAGGCTTTGTCTTCATAACGCTGGATGTTGTTGTACATAATGTCTTTTGCGTAGCCCCAGTTGACCTGTGCGAGCTTGTTTGCTTTTCTGTAACGCCACAATGCTGTCTGCTCGTCGTAATTACCGTGTCCGCATCTGTCGAAGCATGACGGCATCTTGGTGCAGCCGCTGTAGACAGGTATTCTCGGGCTCTGACCTGGGTTCTCGACGCCAATCCAGCAGATTCCGCCGATCTCGTCAGGCATCCAGTCGCGGAGCTGTGCCACGAAAGAGTATGAACACCATGACATCGCCACGCCGCGTTTGAACTCGATGGTGCCCGGCTTCAAGAAGTTGTAAACCTTCTGCTCGTTGCCGCCCATCCACGGGTTTGCGGTAGGAGAGATGATGGTGTCACCGTCGCGTGTCACTATCTTGAGGTTGCGTGTGATGTCCATGTCGCTGCCTTCGTAATAGCTGCGGAGCAGACGCATCACGTCGCGCACGTCGACTTTATTCTCCGGTTTCACTGAGAACGGGATGTCCTCAGCGTCTCTATTGAGTTTCAATGACGGTGCCAACTCGTTAAAGATGAACCATTCACGTTCGCGGAAGTTCTTTCCGTTGGAGTAGCTGCTGGCAAATGCCTTATACCAGATAAACTCGCCTTCACCGTCCCAGAGTCCGTATTTCTTCGCCACCTCTTCAACGTTGTCGGAGCACATGAAGTTTTTCTCGTCTTTTCTGTTCAAGTATTTGATTCTCGGGATGTTGGCCGAAATGCCTACTTCGCCGTCCGGAACTCTCTGTGCAGCCCAGATGCCGCCGATTTTGTCGGGACCTTCGCCCATGATTTCCATGAGCCATACTTCTTTGGTGTCGGCGATGGTGATAGCCTCTCCACTGTCACCGTAACCGTATTCCTTGATAAATTCAGCAATGGTTTTGATGGCGTCGCGTGCGTTGTCGCAACGTTGCAAAGCTACGCGTTCGAGTTCCTCGATGAGGAATGCTCCGTTTTTGTTGCGGAGTGTGTCAGGACCTGAGAACGTGGTCTCGCCGATAGCTAACTGTTTCTCGTTGAAGCAAGGATATGCGGTGTTGAGATATGCGTAGGTGTGGTTTGGAAGCGGAATCTCTGCTGCTACTTCCAATCCTTTTGTCTCACTCGGACTCATGGTGTGCATGGTGCCTTTGTAGACTGGCGCCCAGGCATTGTCTTCGTAGTCGGCTGCCGGCTCCCAGCGCATCCAGGTGCGGTACCAGCTGTCGCATGTGTGCGATGTCATCACCGAACCGTCGGTGGAGGCTTTTCTGCCTACCATGATGCTGGTGCAGTTAGCGCCGTCAAATTCGTATTCGTCAACGTTGACCTGAGAGTTAAGTGTAATTGTTGCTAAGATTAAAGCAATCAATAAGATAATGTGTTTTTTCATGTCTTTTATTTTTTTAATTTTCTGTGTTTTCTGTTGTTTCTGCTTGGGCACTAAAAAACGTAAAGTTCACTTTCCCGTATTTTCTGTGGTCGTAATAGTTCGGATGTTCCGAGAAATCGATGGTTCTGTCGTGTTCCAACACGAAGATCCCGTCTTCTTTCAGAAGCTCGTTTTGGAAAATCAAGTCGACCAACAGTTCGTAATGTTTGCAGTCGTACGGCGGGTCGGCGAAGATGAGGTCGTATTTTGCCTTGTGCATCGGCAGAAACCTGAAGACATCCGACTTTACAACCGATAACTCCTTCATATTTAGTTTGTTAGCGGTCTCTCTTATGAATCTCACGCAGTTGTTGTTCTCGTCTACGGCGGTCACATGAGGGCAGCCTCTCGATACGAGTTCATACGAGATGTTTCCTGTGCCTGCAAAAAGGTCTAAAGCTGTCGTTTCCTCCAAATCTATCTGATTTTCAAGGATATTGAACAGGCTTTCCTTGGCCATGTCGGTCGTGGGGCGCGTCGGAAGGTTGTCGGGCGCCACAATCTGCCGTCTCTGATGTCGTCCTCTTATAATTCGCATGTCGTCACTTTATTTTGTGTGTTATAGTCTTTTCCCATGAAACGTATGTCGCGCATGTATCTTGACGTGGCCTCCACTATGGCCGATTTCTCTTCGATCATGCCGAGGAAATAAACCGGAACAGAGCCTGCGTCGAGATGCAGCTGCTCGATTGTGAAAAGCAGAAAATACAAAAAATCTTCTTTGGTCTTGAAACGGAAAGTGTTGTTAAACAGCAAGTCGCATCCTTTCAAGACTATCATCTCGAATTTCTGGTCTTTGATGTTGAGATATACGCGGACGTCGTCGGTACGCTCCAAGTTATCTTTAATCAAACTGGCCACAAGCACGCTCGAAGCATGATGAAACTTCGTTGTTTCAGGTAAACTCTGTAAGGCTTCGTATTCTTGCTTTGTGATTGCGTAAACATTGTATGCGTCTGCACCTTTGATGTAATCGGCACAAACGACGCTGTCCTCGTCGGTGAGGCCGAGGACAGCGAGATATTTGTCTTTATTCTTTTCCTTAAAAACAGCAGCCGGCACGAAGGTATACCTGTCGTTGTCGAAAATTTTGCTCAGATTTTCGGCTGCCGGAGTCATATTATAATGATTCCCAGTTACCGCTCAACGAAGGCTCGTCCATTGAACCGACTTTCAGACCGGCGTATTTTTCCAAGTCTTCCATCTCAGCTCTCAGGTTGTTAACTCTCTGTGGGTCAAGGTCCCAGAGGTATGACTTGTAAGGAGTCTTGGCTTCAAACACGGCCACTTTCAAACCGCCTCGTTTGATAGAACCGGCCTGGAGCTCAAACTGTACATTCTGTGAGCAAGGCACGATGCGTAGTTTGTTGACATCGAAGTTTTCTCTTCCACCGAACAATGAGTCAATAACCTTAATGTAACCGACAGTATCGTTGATGGTCTTGGTGAATGTGGTGTCGTTCGGGTCCGGAATCATGTTCACGATAGGAAGCTCGCCTGTCTTCACGTATTCGATGAGTGAGTCGAAGTCGGCTGTGTATCTGTTGTAAGTCTGCTTGAACAGAGTCTGCGTGCTTCTGATGTCTTTCAAGCTCTGCACGACTTGCATTTCTCTTTCTCTACGAGTGTTTTCGAATGCCACAGGTTGTCTGATGCTGTCGAATACTAAATAAGCCAAAAGGACAGCAACGAGTGCTAATCCGATGTTGATCAAAGTCAGTTTCTTTTTATTCATGATTTTTAAATTTATTTACATTTTTTGCGTTGCAAATTTACTTATTTTTTTAATAGGAACGCAAAATTTTAAAAATATTTTACGAATAGTATTCCACGTTGAGTCCCAATGCTTTGACTTTTTCCGCTATGCGGCTCATTTCCTCGGCTGAGAGCTTTTCGAGGTTTTTTTCGGGCGTCTCTCTGTCGATGACGTAAATCATTGTCTTTCTCGGTTTTATCTTTTTCAGATGGTCGAGCCATAGATTGATTTCCTCGTCGGTGGTGTTGTCGATTTTCTCGCCGTTATGCTCGCCGCGAAGGAATAGTGTCTGTATAATCACTTGACCTTCAAAGCGTTGCAGATTCTCAATGTATTGCTCAAGGTTTATTTTCACGTTAGGAAGATTTACCTTATTAATAACATCCAACGTTCCACCGTCGAGCTTGCAGATGTTGTTGTCGACCTTCTGCAGAGTCTTGAAGATTTTCTCAATGTGGATGTTCGTACCGTTTGTCAGCACGCTGATGACGGCTTTCGGCACGTATTTGTCTCTTAATCTTATGGTTATGTCGATTATTTCAGGAAAATCCGGGTGTAATGTCGGCTCGCCGTTGCCGGAAAACGTGATGCTGTCGGGTTCTTTCGGTGTCCCAACGAGAGCTTTCAATGTCTCCTCTAAAGTCTGCTCATATTCCTGAGGCGTGGCAAGACGTGCTTTCTCGTCACGTTTTTCAGGATTCCATCCGCATTCGCAATAAACACAGTTGAAAGTGCAGATTTTTCCCACTTTTGGTAGTAAGTTGACACCCAACGAATTGCCAAGCCTTCTGCTGCGAATAGGCCCGAAAACCAAATCTTCAGTTAAAAATGCCATTTTTAAAAATTTTTGTGCAAAAGTAGTAAAAATTTCTGCTTTTTCTGTTATTTCTGCGAGAGAATTTATTATCTTTGCAAAAAATTGTATCTCATGAAGACTAAACAGGAAATCACGGAAAACTGGCTGCCGCGCTATACCGGGCAAGAGCTGGACCAATTCGGGAAATATATCCTTCTGACGAATTTCAAGCATTATCTGGATTTGTTTGCAGACTGGAATAACGTCCCGGTTGTGGGTGAGGAGCGCTCGATGCCTTGTGCTACGGCCGGCGAAATCACAATGATAAACTTCGGAATGGGAAGCGCCAACGCCGCAACCATCATGGATTTGCTGAGCGCCATTCATCCGAAAGCCGTGCTTTTCCTCGGAAAATGTGGCGGAGTGAAGAAGAAGAACCTCGTCGGTGACCTCATCCTGCCTATCGCCGCCATCCGTGGCGAAGGAACGTCAAACAACTACATTCTGCCTGAAGTGCCTGCTTTGCCGGCATTCTCGATGCAGAAAGCTATCTCGACAACCATCCGCGACCACGGACACGATTACTGGACCGGCACCGTCTATACCACCAACCGTCGCGTGTGGGAACACGACGAAGAATTTAAAGACTATCTGCACAAGACACGCTGCATGGCGGTCGATATGGAGACTGCTACCATCTTCGCAGCAGGTTTCGCCAACGAAATACCAACAGGCGCATTGTTGTTGGTCTCCGACCAGCCTATGATTCCCGAAGGCGTCAAAACAGAAGCGAGCGACAAGAAAGTGAGCAGCATGTTCGTCGAAGAACATATCAGAATCGGCATCGACGCATTGCATCAGATAATTGAGAACAAACTGACAGTCAAACACTTGCGCTTCTGATGACCTACGAGCAGATTCTTTCGGACATTAAGAACAAGATTTACCATCCGGTGTATTTCCTGATGGGCGAGGAGCCGTATTTCATCGATTCCATCAGCGACGCCATCGAAAGCACCGTTCTTGATGAGGCCGACAAGGCTTTCAACCAGATTATCCTTTACGGAAAAGACGTGAACGTGCACGACATCGTGACGCAGGCGCGTAACTTCCCGATGATGGGTAACTACTTGGTAATCATCGTGAAAGAAGCTCAAGACGTGAAAAATATCGAGTCGATGGAACCGTTCCTGGAAATGATTCCTGAGACCACGATTTTGGTTTTAAACTACAAATACAAGAAGCTCGACAAACGTCTGAAGTTCGCGAAAACACTGGACAAAGACTATGTCCTGTTCGAGTCGAAGAAGCTTTACGACAGAGATATCCCGAAATGGATTGTCAATTTCCTTGGAAACCATAATTATAAGATTTCGCAGAAGGCTTGTCAGATGCTTGCCGACTATCTTGGCACTGACCTGCTGAAAGTGCGCAATGAGCTTGAGAAACTGATGGTAGCGGTGCCTCAGAAAAAGGAAATCGACGACTTTGACGTTGAATATAACATCGGAATCTCCAAGGATTTCAACATCTTCGAGCTTCAGAAAGCCATCAGCTACGGCGACTTCCCGAAGGCGGTACAAATCATCAATTATTTCGGCGACAATACCAAGGAAAATCCGCTAATCGCCACAGTGATAATGCTTTACGCTTATTACTGCAAGCTCCTGAAGTTGCATTACGCAACCGACAAAAGTAAAAACAACATCGCTGCCGTCATCGGTGTCAGCCCGTTCTTCGTTGAAGACTATTTTGAGGCCGCCCGCCGCTACAACATCAAAAAATGCGTCGACAACATCGCCGTCCTACGTGAATTTGATTTAAAATCAAAAGGTTACAATGTAGGCGATGTGGAGCAAAAAGATTTGTATCGGGAGATGATTTATAAGCTGATGCGGTGATTTTTTTCAAAAATATTCCATTATTATTAAAAAAGTTGTATTTTTGTGCCGATTTATGAGCAGTCGGTGACTGTTATTTATTGAACAAAATAACGAAGCGTTATGCTTTGCTTGTAATTGGAAATGTGAGAAGTTTTCAAGGGTTGCAGGCAAGTGTAAGGTTCACGCCCCAGGCGTGGACTGTTTGCATTTTCTCAACCCAAGGTCTTTCTCACAACCTCCAATTAAGGAATGTATATCAGTTCCACGCTTCATTCATTAATTAACTGGTTATTTTTCCATGATGGGACTGACATGGATGGAGGGAATAAAAATGAAAAAAAACTTACACCTTCTCATGACAGCTATCATGCTGTTTGCGTTCTCAACATTCTGCAATGCTCAAGATGACTACAAAGAGTTTATGAAAGAACGTAAAGAAATTTCTAAATTTACCAAAGACCAATTAAGAGAAAAAGTGTCGAAATCAACCCAAAAAGAAGCCAAAAAACTTCAAAAAGAAGGTTGGAAAGTGTCTCCAGGAGCTTTGCCACTTGACAAGCAACTCGAACGTGCTTATCAGATGCAGTATGAGTTTGACATGGAAACCGGCTTTCCAAAATATATCCAAGGTACAGCTTCATCAGTAGGTGGGTCTTATGACGCAGCCAAAATGCAGGCAATGAATCTTGCAAAGATAGAATTGGCAGGCAATATCGCAACCGAAGTCGGTGCACTCATCGACAGCCGCGCAAGCAATAATGATCTCGGCAAAACAGAAGCTGAATCAGTGTCAAAATCAGTGATGGCAGCCAAAAGTCTCATCCAGCAGAAAATTGGAAGAACCATTCCGATAGTGGAAGTTTATCGTGACTTCAAAAACAAAAACAAAGAAGTGCGAGTCATTATTTTATATAATAGTGAAATGGCAAAAGCTGCAGCCAAAGAAGCCATTCGCGAAGAGATGATAAAGGAATCAGACAAACTCGCCGACCAATTGGACGAAATCTTAGGTTTCTAAACCATGAAAAAATTATTTTTTTCAATTATACTGATGGTATTCGCCCTCGTGTGTCACGCACAAAAAACGGTCAATGTGAGTGGCGAATACCGTTATGTTGTACCCGAAAACGTTTCAATAACCGACGCCAAGAACATCGCCATTGACAAAGCTAAAAATGAAGCGATGGCAAAGGAGTTTGGAACGCTTGTTTCGCAAACAAACACCAGTACTATTAAAACCGTTGACGGCAATGTTGAGACCGACTTCATGTCAATTGGCGGCACTGAATCGAAAGGTATTTGGCTCGCCGACACCAAAGAGCCTGAAATCAATATTCTGTACGAAAACGGTGTGATGGTAGTTGAGGCTAAAGTTTGGGGCAAGGCGAGGGAAATCAAAAACTCCGAAACGGATTTGGATATAAAGATCCTTTGTAACGGAATTGAAAGCGAAAGTTTCAAAAATAATGACAAATTTTCCATTGATTTAAAATCGGCATCCAAAGGCTATGTGGCGATTTTTCTGCGTGGCGACAACATAGAAGACCCAATTTATTGTCTGTTGCCATACGAAAATGAAAACGGAGAAGCTCGTGCCGTGAAAAACGGTACAAAATACACATTCTTATCAAAAAAAGACCCTATTTATCCAGTACCTGAGGAAATAATTCTGACAACAAATAAAACCTTAGAATACAATGCAATTATAATAGTTTTTTCGAAGAATCAATTCACTCTTCCTCTTTCAGAAATGGGAGAGTATGTGCTTGAAATACCAGCCGAAAAATTTCAGAAATGGCTTCGCAAAAACCGTGTCAATGACGAGACTATGCAAGTGGTTGAAAAAACTATCGAAATAAGAAAAAAATAAATTGAAAAATATCTACATCATGAAAAAAATCAAATTATTGGCAATATTATTGATCATAGTAATGGTATTGCCGTCGTGTGCTACACTTTTTAAACGTAAAGTGACAGTCACATCAAACGTTTCTACTGCCGACGAACTTACAATAGGCAAAGTAACATATTATGATGTTACATTTCCATTTTCAGTTCGTTTAAAAGGAGGATATGGTAAGACAAAGGTTTATGCAAAAACTAATGACAATCAAGTTGCTACTGCCGAGATTCGAAAAAAATTCAGAACAATGTTTATTTTTGATGCACTGTCATATGGTATACCTGGTATTATAGATATATTTTCAGGAAACATCACAAAACCTGTGCAGAAAGAAATTCGTCTAAATTTTAATGGACAAAATAGTGTTCCGAATGAAAATAGAAATACTAATGCTATTGCAAAGAATAAACTTCCTCAGCAACCAGCTATAGCTGCACAAGCAGATATAAAAGTGATTTACATTTATTATACCAATGTCATTAGTAACAATTATAATAATACAATATTTATTGAAGATGATTACGCTACAGATGTAAAGAACTATTCGTATATAAGAATATATACTGATGAGCAAAGATTATTAATAGACAATAAATTTGCAACCAATGGAACAACATTCGAAGAACTGAATGCAATGAAAGGCAATAAGTTTGAGTTGCGCATGAACAACAACAAAGAGTACTATATTTTTATATCTGGCGGCAATCTACAAGAAAAAGACAAAGCTGATTTTGATAAGAAATTTTCTAAATTAAATTTCTCTGGAGATTATATATATAAAGATAAAAAAATCACACAACCAGAGTCGTACCAACAACCGGTGGCATCGTCTATAGCCGCAGCTACACAAATCACGAATGCGCATTCTGCTGCAATTATTAAAAGTGATGTCGATACAGCTCCTATATCAAATTCAAAATCACCAAACACATTCGTTTTAATCATAGCCAACGAACACTACACTTTCGTTGACAATGTTGATTTCGCCATTCATGACGGAGAAGTCTTCAAGGAATATTGCATCAAGACTTTGGGTGTGCCGGAGAGACAGGTTTGGTTCTACCAGGACGCTTCAGCAGGTATCATCTCTGGTGGTGTAGACAAGATGGTTCAGGCGATGAGTCTGTTTGAAAACTCTAAAGCCATCGTTTATTACTGCGGTCATGGCATCCCGGATGAGCACACAGGAGATGCGTACATCGTTCCAACTGATGGTAAGGGTACCAATACGGCAACTTGTTACAGTCTCAACAAAATGTATACGACTTTGGCAAAATCTAATGCAAAAAGTGTGACCTATTTCATGGATGCCTGCTTCAGCGGAGCCAACAAAGAGGGTTCGATGCTCGTTGCTGCACGTGGAGTAGCTCGTGAAGCTAAAAAAGAAACACTCAAAGGCAACACCGTGGTGTTCTCGGCAGCATCTGGAGATGAGACAGCCATGACATTTAAGGAGAAAGGACATGGATTATTCACCTACTTCCTTTTGAAGAAGCTCCAAGAGACCAAAGGTGACGTAAATTACGAAGATCTTGACAAATACATCAAGGATAACGTGAAACGTGAATCATTCCTCACCAACGAGAAGGTTCAACATCCTGTGACAAATGTCAGTGAGAACGCAGTCAACACTTGGAAACAGATGAAGTTGAAATAGGCCTTTAGTTTTATAATATAATCCCCGAACTTGTTGATAAATCTAATGAGTTTGGGGATTCTTTGATAGAAAAAAATCAGATATATGAAAAAAAGTATTATAAAATTGTTGATCACTTTTTTGCTAGTGGTTTTATGTGGTATAATGCCGTCTTTTGCGCAAAATAACGGGTATTCAACTATATATATAGATTTTCATGGTGGTGGTCCCATTTTTTCTAACATTGTGGAGATCAATGGAAAACATTTAACCACTATGCCACAGCGTAGTTACATAGTTATAAAGACTAATTATGATAAGTTATTATTAAGGCAATGGTGCTTTCAAAAAGGAACTTCTTATGAAACAATTATAGAAAACGAAAACAAACGAAAAAGGAAAACTCCTGTTTATGAAATTTTGTTAGCTCCAAATTCAGAACATTATGTGAGACTTGTAGGTGGTCTCATTAATGAAATAACGAAAAGTACTTTTGAAAAAAAGAAAGAAAAATTTACGTTCCATGGAGAATATGTTTTAGATGATAATGACAATAATTCTAACATTATTAAACAAAACGATATTCCACAACAAGCACAATCAACTCAACAACAAGTTGTTACTCAACCTGTTACAGCTACCGTTACAGAGGCATTTGTTTCTGATGTTGATGTAAACATTCCAACAACTGGTAAAAAAGCAAGTGAAACATTTGTCTTAATCATCGCCAATGAGGATTATCAGTATATCGACAAAGTGAAATATGCTGCACGAGACGGTGAGATTTTCAAAGAGTATTGTATAAATACTTTAGGTGTGCCTGAAAAACAGGTTCGCTATTGTCCAAACGCCTCTTTCGGTGTAATTAACGGTGGTGTCGATTGGCTGCGTTATGCTTTGGAAAGCTTTGAAGGAAGTCGCGGAATAGTTTATTATTGCGGCCATGGCATTCCTGATGAGCATACGGGCGACGCTTACATAATCCCAGTTGATGGTAATGGCAAAAATACAACGACATGTTATAGCTTAAACAAGCTTTATAAGACATTGGCAGCCACAAATGCGACAAACATCACATATTTCATGGATGCTTGTTTTACTGGTGCCAACAAAGAAGGTTCGATGCTTGTGGCGGCTCGTGGCGTGGCTCGTGAACCTAAAAAGGAGACTTTGGAAGGCAATGCGGTGGTGTTTTCAGCGTCAAGTGGAGATGAGACAGCCATGACCAACGAAGAACAGCATCATGGTTTATTTACGTATTATCTTTTGAAAAAGTTACAGGATACAAAGGGCGATGTCAGCTACGAGGAACTTGCTGCATACATAAGTAAAAATGTGAAGAAAGATGCATTCTTGTTAAACGAAAAGCCACAGAATCCTGTTGTGGCAACAAGCCCTGATGCGCAAGATTCTTGGAAAACCATGAATCTGAAGTAACTTACGTTCTAAATTCACATCCCCGAACTTATTGAAAAATCAAATGAGTTCGGGGATTTTTTTAATGATTGTTTAGAAATACTGCTCTACGGCGAAGGCAAATTGCTCGATGAAAATTTGCTTAAATGCAGAAATGTTGTTTTGCTCGTAAAAAATGAGCATTGCCTTTTTGTAGTCGATAGAATCAACAGTTCGGAATGATATCGGACAGTAATTATTGGCAATCAGGATGGCATTGCTGGTAATACGAGCCGTGCGCTTGTTGCCATCGGCAAACGCTTGGATGTAAGAAAGCAAAACCAAAGCGAGAATGGCTTTCTCGAAAACATTCTCTTTTGCATTGATAAGACTACAGGAATCCTCTAACGCCTCTCGAATTTGAAACTCGTTGTCAAGCGGTCGGTAATTGGTGCCAGTGATGCCGACGCGACGCTTGCGAATGCCTTTGTCCACATCAAGTTCCTTAACGAGCAGACTGTGAATATCTTCTATTCTTCTGATATTCAGTTGTTTAAGATAATCGGGATTATCAAGAATAAAATCCAACGCATCCTTGTGATTCAAAAGCATCACCGCCTCTTCTTTCGTCTTGCCCGATGCCGTTTGTTTTTCTTTCAAAAGCTTCTCAGTCTCAAGCAGCGAATAGGTGTTTCCTTCGATTTGCGACGATTTCCAGCTCAAATCGATGCCGAGACGTTCCATTTCCTTACGATATTCGGTGTCGGAAATGCCTTGCAAATTCTGTTTAAACTGGTTTTGCAGAGCATTAAGCCGTTCCATCTCCTCTGATGTGAAAATCTCAACTTTCGGCAATATCTCATTTATCAAAGAGAAATTAAAACCACTTTGGATAACACGTTCGTCGGTCTCTTTTTTGAAATATGTTTCAATATCAATTTTCATCGTCACTTGAGCTTGAGCGGATATGCTATAACGTGTGGCACGACCTTGTCCGACAACAATCACATCGCCTTTTTCGACAAGCGAAGCCAGCATCCTCTTAAGCGTGGCGGGACTTTCAGTAAGGCTCAAACCAGTTTCTATAT